>CAFBLJ010000026.1_pt1 | contig 18960 bp, 19 predicted proteins | sample 7268081 | NCBI WGS metagenome assembly CAFBLJ01 (sample SAMEA6814025, study PRJEB35770) | freshwater metagenome | biome: Freshwater; feature: Freshwater reservoir; material: water | place: Czech Republic | collected 2016-04-20 | depth 30m m
TCTCGGCTTCGACGAAAATCTTTCCTGAACATCAGGTGAATACGCCGACTTCATGTCGGTGCTGACTATTGAATGGGATCCGCGTGGATCATCGTTTACTGAACCGAGAACTGAGTTGGCTTGATTTCAACGAGCGCGTCTTGCGTCTCGCGACCGAGCCTGGCATTCCGCTCCTTGAGCGTTTGAAGTTTTGCGCCATTTTCTCGTCCAACCTTGATGAGTTTTTCCAAGTCCGTGTTGCGGCGATGAAAGACCAAGAAGCAGCTGGAATTACTGCACGTCTACCTGATGGTTTAACTCCGGCCCTACAACTTTCGAAAGTGTTGGAGCGAGTTCAAGAGCTTTCGCAACGCCAACAACGACTCTTGAATGATGTGTTGTTGCCGCAGTTACAGCGTGAAGGCGTTGAACTTTGCACGTGGGCCGATCTCACCACCGAAGAAATTGCGTACCTTGATGATTTTTATCAGCGGCGAATCTTCCCAGTTCTCACACCGCTTGCCGTCGACCCCGCACACCCTTTCCCGTATGTGTCAAACCTTGCTTTGAGTGTTGCCACAATCGTGCGTGACCCTTCAACTGATGAAGAACGATTCGCCCGTGTCAAAGTTCCGACGCTTTTCCCCAGGCTTTTAGCGTTACCTGGTGGTGTGCGGTTCGTGCCCGTTGAACAAGTGATTATTCAAAATCTTGAATCACTTTTCCCGGGAATGAAAGTTGCGCATTCAACAACGTTCCGCATTACTCGTAATGCCGACTTATCGCTTGAAGACGAAGACGCTGACGATTTGTTGCAGGCCGTCGAACTCGAATTGCGTCGTCGGCGATTTGGTCGCGCCGTGAGACTCGAAATTGATCACAATGTTTCACCTGAAATGTTGGCACTGTTGATCGAAGAACATGACCTGACTGAAGTTGATGTGGTCCCAGTAAACGGTCTCGTTGACGTCACTTGTTTGTGGCAAATGCATGCTGTCGATCGCCCCGATCTGAAAGATGATCAGTGGCAGCCAGTAACGGCAGGTCGTTTAGCTGCTGCTGAAGAACTGGACCGCTCAATCTTTGCTGTTGTGCGCGAACGCGCGTTGCTACTTCATCACCCGTACGAAAGCTTCGCCAGTTCAGTTGAAGAATTCTTGTCGCAAGCCGCTGACGATCCGCGGGTGCAAAGTATCAAGATGACCTTGTATCGCACGAGTGGCGATAGCCCCATTGCGCGTCACCTCATTCGGGCCGCCGAACGTGGCGTGCAAGTTGCAGTACTTGTTGAATTAAAGGCTCGATTTGATGAAGCCACCAATGTGACGTGGGCGAAAGCCTTTGAACGTGCCGGAGTACACGTGGTGTACGGCGTCGTCGGATTAAAGACTCATGCCAAGTGTGTGTTGGTAGTGCGCGAAGACAGCGATGGCCTGCGGCGCTATGTGCACCTAGGCACCGGCAACTACAACTCGCGTACGGCGCGCCTCTATGAGGACCTTGGGTACATCACGAGCGAACCCGATATCACCGCCGACGCTGCGCAATTGTTTAATCACCTCACGGGCTATAGCCGCGACGTTGAATACAGCCGACTTCTTGTTGCTCCCGATTATTTGCGCAGCCGTTTGATTGACCTCATTCGTGGTGAAGGCGCGATGGGCGAGCAGGGCCAAATCACCATCAAGGTCAACTCTTTGGCCGATGCAGAAATGGCCGAAGAGTTGTATGCCGCCAGTCAGAAGGGCGCCAAAGTTGACTTGATCATTCGCGGCCTGTGTTGTTTGCGAGCCGGGGTACCAGGTTTAAGCGAGAACATCCGCGTGCGCTCGGTTTTGGGTCGTTATCTCGAGCATTCACGCGTCTTCCGCTTTGCCAACGGACAAGGCGCAGGCGTGCCGTTACACCTCATTGGCTCGGCCGACCTGATGGGTCGCAATTTAGATAAGCGAGTTGAAGTGTTAACCCCGTTGACACATCCCAAACACCAAGACTGGCTCAACAAGACGTTCGAAACTTTGCTCTCCGAGACGGCGGCGGCGTACGAATTATTGCCAGATGATTCGTGGACACGCGTCGGACCAGCACTTTTCGAGCCACACCCGCAACGAATCTTGTATGAATGGGCGGCCCATCAACAAACTCGACGAATCAGCCGCGAGTAGGTTTATCCCAAGATGTTTCCGTGAGTTAACCTCTCGTTCATCTGAACAACAGGTAAACGCAAGATTGAATTTCTAAGGTTCGTTCCACACGGCATGTGAACCGTGTGAAACCTACCCAAGGAGACATATACCAATGAAACTCAAGCAGTGGTCGCTACTCGCAGCCCTGGCCGTCACCCTCCCACTCGCCGCGTGCGGTGGAGACGACGGCGCCTCAACCACTTCGGACGCTCCGGCCTCGTCGGACGCCCCTGTTTCAACTGATGCCCCATCGACTGGTGAAGGTGGCAGCGTTTTCGTTACCGGTTCATCAACCGTTGAGCCCATTTCCATCAAGGTCGGCGAACTCGCCGGCACCGCCGAAGGCGGAAACCTCAAGGTCACCGTTGAAGGTCCCGGAACTGGTGACGGATTCAAGAAGTTCTGTGCTGGCGATGGCGACATCACCGGTGCTTCACGAGCCATCAAAGAAGAAGAGGCAACCTTGTGTGCCGATGGCGGAGTCGAGTACCTCGAAATCGCAGTCGGTATTGACGGGTTGACCGTGGCAACGAGCCCGAAGAACACTGCTGTCGAATGTCTCGACAAGGCTGCTCTGTACGCTCTCATCGGACCAGAGTCTGAAGGATTCTCAAGCTGGGCTGACGCCAACGCGATTGCCGGCGAATTGGGATCGGCATTTGCAACCTTGCCTGACGCTCCGTTGAGCATCTTTGGACCTGGTGAAGAAAGTGGAACCTACGACTCGTTCGTCGAATTCGCCATCAAGTCAATCGCTGGTGACCGTGGAACTGATGTTGTGACCAGAGCCGACTACACCGCCAGCCCCAATGACAACGTCATCGTTGACGGCATCGAGAGTGCCGACACCTCACTTGGTTGGGTGGGCTACGCCTACTACAAGGCTGAGCAGGCTCGTATGAAGGCCATCGCCATTGCTGACAAAGAAGGCAATTGTGTTGCACCAACCGACGAGACCATCGCTGATGGTTCGTATCCCTTCTCCCGCACGCTGTACATCTACGTGAACACGGCCAAGGCTGCTGAAAACCCAGCCATTGCCGCTTACGTCGACTTGTACTTGTCGGCTCAGGGTATTGAGCAGGTCAGCGCTGCTGGCTATGTGCAGCTTGACTCGGCGAAGCAGCAATTGTCGCTCGACGCCTGGAATGCGCGAGGCTAACTAGTAATGAATGGGTTGCTGGCCGTCGCGGATCTTCGAGGAGATCCGCGACGCCGCGCTCATGATCGGCGGATGCGTCGACTGTTAGGTGGATCAGCGCTTGTCACCATTGTCGTGAGTGCGCTGATTTTGTTTGTGTTAGCCCGAGGAACTCTCGATTTTCTCCGTTCGGTTGGCTGGGATTTTGGCATTTTGCGCGATTCAAGCAAAGCCCCTGGCTGGTTTCCACGTCGTGAACGTTTTGACCTGCTGACAATTTTCACCGGCAGCGTCATCATGGGAATGATTGCAATGTTGGTTGCAGTTCCGCTTGGTCTTGGTACCGCGGTGTACCTCAGCGAGTTCGCTCCATCAAAAGTTCGCAAAGTTTTGAAACCGATTGTTGAAGTCTTGGCGGGCATCCCGTCGGTCATCGTCGGATATTTCGCTCTCAAGTTCATCGCCCCAAACATTGTGAATCCGATTTTTTCACCAGACCAGCCCCGCAACATGCTGGTGTCTGGTTTAGCCATCGGTGTTTTAGTTGTGCCGATCATGGCGTCTATTAGTGAAGATGCTTTGCGCGCAGTTCCTTCATCGCTGCGCGAAGCGAGTTACGGCATTGGTGCGCGCAAAAGCACCACCACTATTCGTATTGTCCTGCCCGCAGCTGTTTCAGGAATCGTTGCCGCCTTCATCATCGCGACGTCACGCGCCATTGGCGAAACGATGGTCGCAGCTATGGCTGGTGGTCGCGACGGGTCAGGCCCACGCACACTGAATCCGCTCGAACCTGGTCTCACAATGACTGCGGCGATGACGAATGCTGCTGGTGGTACCGACCAAGTGAATTCAGGTGCACCATTTCAAGTTCTGTTTTTTGTTGGCTTGTTGTTGTTCATGATGACAATGACGCTCAATGTCATTGGTGATCGTTTCGTGCAACGCGTTCGGCAGCAGTACTAGGACATCATGGCCATAGTCACCGAATCTCAGCGCTCTGTCACTCGTTCTGAAGTGCATCAAGCCATCACTCGCCAGAAAAGGCACATACCGACGATCGCACTTGGTGTTGCGCTACTCGTTGCTGTTTCGTTCACTCTTTTAACTCTGTTCGCCTTACTTGCGCGAATTATTACTCAGGCGATTCCGGCTCTCACCGAAAAGGGGAGTGGGTTCCTCACTGACACGATCGGTTCTGAAGCTGGCAAGGTCGGTATTTGGCCAGGCCTCTTCGGCTCTTTTGGTATCGGACTTGGAGTTTTGGTCATCGCAGTACCACTCGGCGTTGGTGCGGCTATTTATCTCGAAGAATATGCCAAGCAAAATGCATTGACCCGGTTCGTCATCGTAAATATTCGTAATCTTGCGGGTGTGCCTGCCGTGATTTATGGGGTACTTGGTCTCATTATTTTCGTTGGTTGGCTCAAGCCAGTTACTAACGGTGGCAGTGTGATCGCCGCGGCGCTCACATTGGCCATTCTGGTTTTGCCGGTCGTCATCATCACCAGCATGGAAGCTATTCGTGCTGTTCCACTTGGATTGAGAGATGCTGGTTACGGCATTGGTGCATCGCGTTGGGAAGTCACTCGCGATCACGTGATTCCTTATGCAATGCCCGGAATTTTGACCGGAACAGTTTTGGCACTTGCTCGCGCACTTGGCGAAGCGGCCCCATTGATCATGATTGGTGCCATCACTGGACTGCTTCCCGAAACTTCACTGTCAGGAAAGTTCACAGCAATTCCGATGTTGATCTACAGTTGGTCGGGCCGACCAGATTCGGGAGATGGCAGCGTTGGCTGGTCGAATGCTGCAGCAGCGGCTGGATTGGTTTTATTGGTTTTAGTACTGGCATTTAATGTTGTCGGAATTTTGCTGCGGAATCATTTTGAAGCAAAGCGAGTGGGCTCGTAATGAGTAATGAAACTGCGGGTAATTTGAGCGTGACAGCTGTCCCGCTGATCTCAGAGGTCAAGGAGCGCCAGATGGCAAACGAAATGAGTGAGTCCCCGGTTTTTGCGGTGAAAGACCTCAGTGTGAAATACGGAGAATTCCGCGCAGTTCGTGATGTCACTCTTGACATTGGTGAACATCAAATCACTGCATTCATTGGACCCTCGGGTTGCGGAAAGACAACGGTCTTGCGTTGTCTCAACCGCATGAACGATTTCATTGATTCGGCCAAAGTTGAAGGTCTCGTTGAATATCACGGAGTTGATTTGTACAACTCTGAAGTCAACCCCAATGAAGTTCGCCGCCGCATCGGCATGGTCTTTCAAAAGCCCAATCCATTTCCGAAAAGTATTTTTGACAATGTGGCTTACGGTCCGCGACTAGTTGGCGGCATTTCAAAATCAGATCTCAATGATTTAGTCGAGCAGTCATTGCGCCGTGCTGCATTGTGGGATGAAGTGAAAGATCGACTCAAAGCCTCAGCTCTTGGTTTATCTGGTGGTCAACAGCAACGTTTGTGTATCGCTCGTTGTATCGCAGTTCAACCAGATGTCATCTTGATGGATGAACCTTGTTCAGCACTCGACCCCATCGCAACAGCTCGTATTGAAGACTTGATGCAAGAAATCAAAAAGGATTACACGATCATCATCGTGACCCACAACATGCAGCAGGCAGCGCGAGTGAGCGACCGAACGGCCTTTTTCACGACCGAAGTTAACACCGAAAGTGACCGTCGCACCGGAGTCATGGTTGAATTTGACCTCACGCAAAAGATTTTCTCTGTTCCCTCCGATGAGCGAACTGAGTCATACGTAACCGGAAGATTTGGCTGAGGAGCGAAAAATGACTGAAGCTCGAAAGATATTCCATCGCGATCTAGGTGATGTTCAACAAGAACTCGTGCGCATCTCGGCAGGCGTTGTGGAAAGTATTCCGAAGTGCACTGCTGTCTTGCTTGAACAAGACCTTGCTGGCGCCGAAGTCATGATCATGGCCGATGATGAAATCGATGCTCGAACAATCGATCTTGAAGATCGTTGTATTCAGATTTTGGCTTTGCAGGCGCCGGTTGCTGGTGAACTACGCCAAGTAATTTCAGCACTCAAAATTTGTGCCGAAATTGAACGCTCTGCTGATCTTGTTGTCAATATTTGTAAAGCCGCACGCCGTATTTATGGACACGACTTCGATCCCAAACTGCGGGGCTTAGTCTTAAAGATGGCTGAGCAAGCACGACACCTGTTCAGCGAAGCGACGAGCGCTTACATGACCATGGACGCCCCACGTGCAGCGGCGATTGATGACATGGACTCGTTCTTGGATGATTTGCAACGACAGTTCATTCAGGCCATCTTTGAATCGCATGCCGCTGGTCGTATCGACCTACAGGTGGCGATTCAGTTGGCTGTGGTGGCGCGTTTTTACGAGCGAATCGGTGACCATGCAGTCAATATTGGTGAAAAGGTGCGATTCCAGGTGACCGGGTTGCCACCCGAACACTCGGGCGCCGCTCGCCATCGTCAACGTGCAATCGGTGATCCCACGCCTCTTGGTGGCGTCCAACGACCCCAGGAAGTTCCACCCACTAGTGAATGAGTTTTCTCTTTGTTCACTGCGAATTTACGAAGTTGTAGGTAGCGGTACATATGTGCTGCCTAGGTTTATTCACCGTGAGTTCATTCGCCAGTCAGGTCGATAAGTCGTGAATCGCTTAGCGCACGACGAACTACTTGAATTGCGTTCTGAACTCTTGCGCATCACTGCGAGCTTGGTGGAGAGTATTCCCCGGGCAACCCAAATCTTGCTTGATCAAGATCTCGAAGGCGCCGAATACCAAATTTTGGCTGATGACGAAATTGATTCTCGAACGTTAGACCTAGAGGACCGCTGCGTTGCCTTGATGGCCTTGCATGCCCCTGTGGCCAGTGAACTTCGCCATGCAGTCACCATCATGAAAATGTCCGCCGACATCGAGCGTTCGGCCGACCTTGTTGTCAATATCTGCAAAGTCGCGCGCCGTATACATGGAATTCAACTTGACCCGAAAATGCGGGGCCTGATTGGACGCATGGGTACGCAAGCGCAAATTCTCTTTCGCCACGCCATCCAGGCCTATGCCGACTTAGACCTACCAATGGCCAAGGCAGTTGACGATATGGACTTGTTTTTGGACTATCTACACCGACAGTTCATCGAAAGTATTTTTGAGTCCCATAGCGCCGGGACAATTGACCTAGCTGTAGCAATTCAAATGGCAGTGACGGCGCGTTTCTACGAGCGCATCGGCGATCACGCCGTCAACGTGGCGCATTTTGTGCGCTACCTCATTACAGGCGAGATTCCTCCTGCGGGAGATCATCGTCGTGGTGGTCGTCTCGGCGAGGCCGACGCAGAAGTCGAAGGACTCGTGCAGTGATTTTCGTACTTGGACTTTTGAGTGGTTTAGCTGCTGGCGTTGTGAGCTATCTGTTGTTCGTGGCATCTTCAAAAAACAACTCAGTTGTTATTGCCGAGCAAGCGACGAGTGTTGATGATGAGCAGCCAAACGAAAATCTTGAGTCATTGTTGTTGATTCGAGACGCTGTGAACTCGTTGAGTGTTGGAGTCGTCGTCGTTGGCACAGATGGCACTGTAATTTTCCGTAACAAACTTGCGGAAAGCGTGACTGGAGTCGTGCACTCAGATGTGCTCGTTGAAGAGGTTGTCGAACAGCATTTATCTGCGGCGCTCAATGGCGAAACCAAGCGCCAGGTTCTTGATTTGTTTGGTCCACCTCGAAAAGTATTTTCAGTTTTAGCAACTCCGTTACTTATCGGTGGTGCCGTGGCAATGATTGAAGACATTACCGAGCGCTACTTAGTTGATGCGGTACGAACAGACTTCGTGGCGAATATCAGTCACGAACTCAAAACACCAGTCGGTGCCCTGGCGGTCTTGGCAGAAGCATTATCGCAAGAGGATGATTTCGACATTATTCACCGACTCTCAGAAAAAATGGTCGACGAAGCGATTCGTGTAGGACGCACGATTGATGACTTGCTCGAGCTTTCTCGAATTGAATTTGGTGGAGAAGCGGTGAAAGACGAAGTGGATGCCGAAGCAATTATCTCCGAATCCATTTCACGCGTTTCTCCATTGGCATCTACTCATTCGATCAGAGTCGCATTGATTGAAATGCCACAATCGCTCAAGGTCGTTGGTGATCGACGCCAGTTAGTTTCGGCAATTGGCAACCTTATTGAGAACGCTGTGAAGTACTCCGAGGTTGGTTCTGCCGTTGAAGTGTCAGCTGAAGACGAAGGTGAATGGGTCGAGTTCAGAGTTAAAGACTTTGGTCTTGGCATTCCAGCTCGTGATCTTGATCGTGTTTTTGAGCGTTTTTATCGCGTTGATCGAGCCCGTTCACGTGACACCGGAGGAACTGGTTTAGGTCTGGCGATTGTTCGCCACGTGGCCAATAACCACGGAGGCGAAGTTTCTGTCACAAGCATCGAGGGCGACGGTTCGACCTTTTTGCTGAAAATTCCGAAGTATGTCAGTGGCAAGCAATCAATAATGAGAGAGAGCGCCTAATGGGTATGCAAACAGTTCTACTGGTCGAAGATGAAGAGAGCTTCATTGATGCTCTCACCATCGGTCTCAAGAAAGAAGGCTTTCGTGTTGAAGTTGCTCGCGATGGCATGGAAGCTTTAGCAAAGTTTGACATCGTACAACCCGATGTTGTGCTGCTTGACGTGATGTTGCCGAAGATCTCCGGTATCGATGTGTGCCGCCAATTACGCAAGCGCTCTCAAGTCCCGATCATTATGGTGACGGCTAAAGGCGCCGAAATTGACACGGTTGTCGGGCTTGAAGTTGGCGCCGATGACTACATCACCAAGCCCTATCGCATGCGCGAATTGGTGGCTCGGATGCGTGCAGTGTTGCGACGTTCGGCGGCCGATCAAGGTTCCAAGGTTTCAGATCTTGATGACAACGCTATTGAAATAGGTGCCATTGCCCTTGACCCCGACCAGCACCGCGTGTTGGTGAGTGGTGAAGAAGTTGCCATGCCGTTGAAGGAGTTTGAGCTACTACATCTGCTTTTGGCAAACGCTGGGCGCGTGCTGCCACGTGAAACGTTGATTGATCGAGTGTGGGGAACCGACTATGTCGGAGACACCAAGACACTTGATGTCCATATCAAGCGTCTCCGTAGCAAAATTGAAGATGACCCGGCCGTCCCAACACGGATTGTCACGATTCGTGGCTTGGGTTACAAATTCGAACGAACCAAGGCCTGATCTTCCACTTTGGTTCACAACTACTCACCTAAAGTGGGCACGTGACCGAGTCGACCGAACAACCGTTGCCCGGTCGCGGTAGGGGCAAAAATTACGTTCCGCCCAAACAGCAGCATCATTTTCAAATGAGTCCGTTTACTCGTTTGGTGCGAGTGCATGCCCTCATGGCAGCCGGTGAAGCCAGCATGGCTGTTGCTCTTGCTGACTCATTGTTCCTATCAATAACACCGGGCGAAGCGCGCGGTCGTGTGTTGCTGTTTTTGGCAGTGAGTTTTGCGCCATTTTTGATCTTGGCGAAATTTATTGGTCCGGTCATTGACCGCATGCCCGGTGGTCGCCGTCTGTTGGTTGTGTTGATTTCGTCGCTACGTGCCATTGTCATGATTTTGATGGTGTCACAACTTGACTCATTATTACTTTTCCCGTTGGCCTTCTTGGCAATGGTGCTGAGCAAGACATACATGGTCTCAAAATCAGCGCTTCTCCCGGCATTACTCAAGTCCGAAGGCAACCTTGTGGAGGCCAACGCGAAGTTGGGTGTGACTGCTGGACTCGTTGGATTTTTGGCGGCAATTCCGGCTGGCATTTTGAGTTTGATCTCATCAAAAGCGACGTTGATTTTTGGTGCAGTTATTTTTGCCTTTGCGGCCGTGAATGCCATGCGGTTTCCGAAACAAACTGTGGCAAAAAATGAACCCGAAGAATTGGAAGTTCGAGAACTCAATCAACCTGGTGTCATCATCGCAGTCTCGGCTATGAGCTTGGTTCGAGCCAGCGTGGGCTTCGTTTTCTTTCATCTTGCATTCTGGTTCGCCGATCCGCAGCGAGCCGAAGTTGTTGGAACCGATACCAATGGCTTATGGACTCAAGTCAAATATCACTTCGGCCCTCAATTTGGCACAATGTGGTTTGGTATTGCGGTCAGTATGGCAGCGATTGGTTCGTTGCTCGGCAACTTGAGCGCTAAGCGATTGAACAAGTTAAAGCGCATTGAGTATTTGATCGTTGTCGCATTAGCAATCATCGGAGTCGCTGGCCTGTTGACTGCACTCACTTCGGTCACGATCACAGCGTTGCTATTGATGGCACTCGTGAACTATGCCGCAGCAATTGGCAACATGGCTTTTGAATCAATTGTTCAGCGTGATGCTCCTGATGCCAACCGCGGTCGCGCACTCGCGAATTATTACACCCGTTTCCAATTGATGTGGGTTGCAGCCGGAATTATTCCAGTGTTGCTTGAACTCCCAGGCGTTGTCGGATTTGGCATCGTGGCCGGAATCGGATTCAGTGGAGCCTTGATTTATTGGATTGGTTTACGCCAGATCGCATTAGGTGCGGCGCCGGCATCGGTCATCGCGCAATTGCGCCAGCGGTTTAGTCGTTCGCGCTGAATTCGAGTCGAGCCAACCACAAGCCAGGTGCATCGAGCTCGGCAAGCGTCGGCAAATTGGTCGCAGATACGTAGAGCGGTGCAAGACCACTGTCACCATTGCGTTCAATCACACCTTGCACGAAATGACGACCACGCTCAACTTGCTGACGATTGATGTGTAGCCCGAGTAGTTTTTCAACAAAGACAGTTTCTTCACCCGACTCAACACGACGGCGACGAGCGGCTTCGGCGATTCGCGAAGGATTACCGAGCACTCGTGAACCAACTGCATCAGTCATGTGATCGGACCAACCAATAATGAGGCCAAGTAAAGCATCGAGCTGTGGCTGCAGACGATTTTGTTCTTCAGAGCGAACGGCACCCAGCATCAGTTCTGGATCACTCAAAATCTTTTGTAGTGAACCCATGAGATCATTGGGATCGGCACTCTCGAGATTGGACAACTTGTCGGTGATTGCCGATGGATCAGGGCGAAAGGCCGCGATAAACGATTGCACCATGTCGGTCACGGCATCGCGAATATGAGTGATGCTGTAGAGCTGATGTACGACGAGTTCGCGGATAAGAGTCCACATCCGTACATCCTCGAGAGGTAGATCCCATTCTTTGGCGAATGCATCAACAGTTGACGGGACGATAGCGATTTCATTTTTGACAGGTCGTGGGAGCGGCAAGTCGTATTGTCCGAGGGATTTCTTTGCCAAGTGACCAACCATTGAACCGACAGTCATGCCCATGGTCATCGGGGCAATCATGTTGGTAATGCCAGCAAACATTGATGCAAAGGGATCACTGTCGGCTACTGATTCTGAGGAGTCGTTTTGCTGTGAGCTGAGGGCGGTTGCCAACTGGGTGAACAGTGGCCGATAATCATCAAGTGTGCGTTGAGCCCACGCACCAGGTGTCACCATGATTGGTTCAACCGAACTTGCAGTACTGATATCACCAAGTCCGGTGATTTGATGAACATGCATACCAGCGATGCGCGCGAGATTGGCATATTCGATGCGTACCAGCGGATCGACATTGGGTTCAGTCTGACCTTCGGTTGCAGTGACCAGTGCAACCTGACGAGCCGTATCCCATTGGATAGGACCTTGGGTACTAAACATTTTCATCATGTCGCCGAACATGGGCATGTTGCCAAACATCTTGCCGAACATGTTGCCAGGATTATTCTCGGCACTGTTTTCAGAGTCGTCGTCGCCGTCAGACTCAAATGGATTGGGGAAATCACCAGACACAGTGCGAGCATAGAACTATTCAGCAGGGTTTTTACAGCGCGTCAGGTGACGGTAATGTCGCCTGTGTGACAATGTCTGCGACTTCGCTTGATGAACCAGGTTTTGCTGGGTCGCCACATTCTGATGGGTTGCTACTTAATGGATCCACGGGTGATGTGATCAGGGTTGTCGTGAGCGGAGGGCAGTGGCCTCTCGGCCGCCGGGTCATTGAGCTCCTCAAGGCTGATGGCGGTTTTGAAGTTCACGAAGTCAACCAAAGCACTGATGTGATTGATGCCTCACTCGATGTTTTCATACATCTAGCCCCGGGTGATCACGATGCACTTGTCGAGCGTCGTCGCAGCGCGGTGATTGGCACGCCTGAATTGTTGCAAGCCGCGACTGTTCAAGGAGCCAAACACATCGTGTTGTTGTCTTCGGCGATGGTGTACGGAGCCTGGCCGAATAACCCCATTCCGTTGACTGAAGATACGGCGTTGCGCCCCGACTTTGGATTTGCTTTTGCACGACAGTTGGCGACGGTTGAACAACTCGTTGACGACTGGCGCGAATCTGGCGACGATCGAAGTACGACTGTTTTACGACCAGTGCCAGCAATGGCAGCCGACGGTGCATCAAGTTTGGTACGAGCACTTGCAGCAGGTATGGGTGGTCGCCTTGGTGAAGACGATGTACCAGCGCAGTTTTTGCATCTTGACGATTTGGCCGAGGCAGTCGTTTTGGCGACTCGCAAAAAACTTAATGGTGTCTACAACGTTGCGCCCGATGGTTTTGTGCGTAGTGCTCGAGTGCGCTCATTGTGGGGTATGGCGCCGCGATTACGATTGCCCGATCGGATGAGCGAAATTGTGAGCGACTTACGCTGGCGTTTTCAACGTGGCCCGATTCCTCCGGGTCTTCGTCCATACGTGCGTTCAACTTGGCTTGTTTCTAATGGACGACTGCGCGCCGAAGGTTGGACCCCAACTGTCACCAATGAGCAAGCATTTGTTGAGGGAACTGATGCCAAATGGTGGACAATGTTGACTCCGAAGCGAAAGCAAGAAATTGCTTTAGGAGCAATGGTTACTGGAATTTTGGCAGCAGTAATTACGGTGCTGGTTGCAGCGAGAAAATATCGTCGCCGGCACTGAGCGCACTGATCTGTTTTTCAATACTCGGAATTGGGATAAAGCCAAGTGCTTTATTGATGTGTGTACACAGACCTACAAGCCGCCCGCTTTGATCAACGACCGGAGCACCTTCGGCGATTGCCGAAATATCTAGCTCGTCACCATCACTTGATCGCAAAGTAATCATTGCTTGATGAGAGGTTTCATCGACGACGAGTCGTTTGGGATTTTCAAGCAACACGGTGACAACTTGACCTGAAGTAAAAGTCTGACTGTATTTAACTTCGCTTGTACGGGTCATAGTTCGGAGAAAGGTGAGCGGATTGAACTGTTGTTCAATTTGTAAGACCGCGATTCCGCTCATGGGAAATATGTAAATAAGGTTTGCCGTGTTCATTGAATGATCGGGCAGTTGTACTGAGACTGTTTCAAGTTCGCCGAGCGCTGCTGCTGTCGTGACCAAAATTTGATTATTGAAAAGGATGATTCCCATCGCCGCCGACGTGGACAGGTTGCTATCGACTGCAGCGACATGAAGGTCGGAATTAGTAAGGGCAACGATGTCGGATGTGCTTTGACGACCCGACCGAGGGATGAGAACGAGCAGTAGCCCCGAGATCAAGATGAATCCGGCAACGCACGAAAAGCCAACGAGACCTCGGCCACGACGACCAATATCGATGGGAGTCAGAGCCTGCAGGGTGACGGTGGCAAAGCCGACTTCGGAAGGGTGACGCCACATGCGCTCATGAGGTGGTTGCGGTGCTGGGCTATACGAATCGTCGGGATCGGCATCGTCGGGGCCAATTCCGAAGTCGTTGTTCATTCCCACAATCAGGCAGGTTAGTAAAGAATGCCGAAGAGTGGCACGCGGTCAAGCGTTCATCTTGGATGTAACCGCTACGCTCAAGATGTGCTCGTTGAGAAGTCTGCTGACGAATGGTTTGCTATCACCGATGAACCATTGTCGGTTGGTGAGTTGTACGACTGGGCGGTCCGTCCCGATTGTGGAGCCGTGGTGGTTTTTTCTGGGACTGTTCGCGACCATGCCATTGAAGACGGACAATTTCGCTCGGGTGTTGAGTTTCTTGAGTACGAGGCGTACGCCGAAGAAGTGATTCCGCGGTTTCGTGCAATCGCGGTTGAAGCCCGCCAACGCTGGAATGAAATTGGACGTTTTGCCCTAGTGCATCGAGTCGGGCGTATCGAACTCGGCGAGTCGTCGGTCATTGCCGTTGTTTCAGCGGCTCATCGGCCCGAGGCATTTGAAGCGGCGCGGTTTGCTATTGATGCATTGAAGTCATCGGCTCCGATCTGGAAACACGAGACCTGGGATGGTGGAAGTGATTGGGGGACTGGAGCGACAGCGCCAGTTGATGCCTCGCAAGTTCGATCACCAGAAGGCGCCGGTCACTGATGGTTTACGTCTTGCTCGCGGTCGTGATTGTTTGTGTTGTAGTTTTTGCAGCACTCGCCACAAGCCGACGTACTCCCGCAAGCAATGACAGCGTTGCAGATTTTCAACGTCACCTAAGTGCTTTGTCTCCTGAAGCACGTCGACATACGGTGGAGAATTATCCCGTTGTGACGTCGTCGACCGAAGAAACTGAGGAACTAGACGATGGCGCGTGACCTTGCAATTGACTTAGGTACTGCAAACACTTTGGTGTACATGAAGGGTCGCGGCATTGTGCTGAACGAACCTTCCGTGATTGCCCTCAATCGTCAGACCGGTGAAGTACTCGCAACTGGTCACGAAGCGTGGCACATGATTGGCCGTACACCCGGATACATCGTTGCGGTACGACCGCTACGCGGTGGGGCCATTACCGACTTTGATGTCACCGAACGCATGATTCGTTTGCTGCTGCAGCGAGTTGGAGTCAGTCGCTTTACCCGCCCCAAAGTGGTTATTTGCGTGCCTTCGGCAATTACTGAAGTTGAGCGACGTGCGGTGACAGACGCGGCCCGTCGTGCTGGTGCCGCTGATGCTCAATTGATTGAACAACCGATGGCTGCGGCAATTGGTGCTCAACTACCGATCGACGAGCCAGTTGGCAACATGGTCATCGACATCGGTGGCGGCACCAGCGAAACAGCGGTCATCAGCTTGGGCGGCATCGTTGCCCTTGAAGCTGTTCGCGTCGGAAGTTTTGATATTGACAATGCAATTCAAAACTATGTGCGACGCGAACACGGTATTGCGATTGGCGAACGCACCGCTGAAGAAATCAAGGTGGCAATTGGTTCGGCCGCTCAGACGCCTGACGAAGTTGAAGCCGAAGTCAGTGGTCGCGACTTAATGATGGGTCTTCCGAAGACGGTTGTTCTGACGCCTGAAGAAATTCGTTATGCCATCGACGACGTCGTGTCACAGATTGTGCAGTCGGTTGTTCGATGCCTGGCGAAGGCTCCGGCTGAACTTGCCCAAGATTTCTTAACCCGTGGTATGTACTTAGTCGGTGGCGGCGGATTGTTGCGCGGACTTGCCGAACGTATCGAAACTGAAACACAAGTGCCAGTACGAATGTCGCAGATGCCACTTGAAGCAGTGGTGCTTGGTGCAGGTCACTGTATTGAGAACTATGACGCCTTGAAGCGCATGTTCATGGGTCAGCGTCGCTAAATAAATCGAGGGTGATTTAGCTAGCAACGATGGGCACAATGAGACCGTTCTGCGATAGAACCCAGACTTCTCCTTGAGCATCGGCGAGGACCCCCACTGATTTTTCGACGGTGCCAAGTTCAATGAGGCCGCAATTCTTGCGTTGATTATCAATGCAGAGAGCTTGGACCTTGCCTGTGCAATAGTCAGAGAAGATGTACCAAGTGCCAGAAACTGGAACTTGTGAGCCGCGATACACGACTCCACCTGAAATTGAGCAGTTGTTGTCGACATGTTCGTATTCGTACACGGGTTCAACAGCGGTGAAGGTTTCATGAAGTGCTTGTTGATCAGCGTTGAATTCATGAGTGCCTTCACGGGCGCTCCACCCAAAGCTCACTCCCTGCACTTGATCAAATGGCACAACGTTGATTTCTTCCCAATGATCTTGACCGACATCGGCGATCCAGAGATCGTTTGTTGCTGGGTCTAGCGACGCGCGCCACGGGTTACGCAAACCAACGGCCCAGGCTTCGCCAATCCATTGAGGATCAACTGGAGAGAGTTTCCAAATCTTCCCGAGCGGTGAAGTGACATCGAGAGCGTGGCGTTCGGGGTCGTTGGCGAAACCACCATCACCCATGAATACGTATATAGCTCCGTCTGCATCAACCATGATGTCGCCACCATTGTGATTGGGGTAGGGCTGCTTGATCGTGGTGATCATGCCTTGCGAAGACTTGTTAAAAGATCCGTCGTCAGCAACCAAAAATGATGCGATAACAGTGTCGCCCGCGAGGTTGGTGTAGTTGACGTAAGCACCAGATCCGTCGGGAGCAAAGGCGAGACCGAGCAAACCTTGCTCGCCTTGAGCAATCGTGAGATCGCTGATGTCAAGAACTTCGGTGCCTTTTCTTCCGTCGCTCGCAAGTTCGTAGATTTTTCCAGCCCGTTCAACAATGTACGACTGCGAAGTGAACGACTGCAGAGTAATGCCCTGGCGAACCGCAATATCGACAGGGTCGACGTAGTCAGTGATCGGTGTGCCGAGTGTTGCCGCAAACGTGGGCTCTGTAGCAACAGTTGTTGAAGTTTCAGCGAGATTTGTTGAGACATCTGTTGTTGCAATCGTGGTTGCGTCGACAACAGTGGCGCTATCAGCAGTCTTGTTTGATGAACTACAGGCAATCAGCGACAGCAAAGCGAGGGTCGTGATTGCGCCAAGGCGAACGTGGGCAATCTTCATTACGAACGCTCGCGACGAATCAGACCTTCTTGAACAACCGTGATTGCAAGTTGGCCATCATGGGTATAAATCGAACCAGTCGCCAAACCGCGTGCACCAGAAGTAGTTGGTGTCATCTGGTCGTACAGCAACCATTCGTCGGCACGGAACGGACGATGGAACCACATCGCGTGGTCGAGGCTGGCCATTTGCAATCCGCTGTCGGTCCAGTTGAGACCGTGAGGCAAAACTGTTGTGTCAAGAAGAGTCATGTCACTGGCATACGTGACGATGCATGCGTGCAAGGTGGGATCGTCGGGCAATGTGCCGTCGGCGCGCAACCACACTTTTTGTTGCACAGTTGGGGTACGTGAACGCGACATGGGATCGCCATCGACGTATCGGATGTCGATCGGACGCGGGCGGTCGTACCACTCGCCAAGTAGGTGCTTGTGAGGGGCCATGCGCGTTTTGAAGTCGGGGAGACTTTCAGCGTCGGGCACATCGGGCATTGGGACCTGGTGCGACAACCCTTCTTCGGGCGCATGGAAACTGGACTGCAAGTTGAAGATGGCTTGGCCGTGCTGAATGGCGACCACGCGACGAGTTGAGAAGCTTTTGCCGTCGCGGATGCGGTCGACGTCGTACAAGATGGGGGCGGTCGGGTCGCCTGGACGCAAGAAATAGGCATGTAGCGAATGCACCCGACGGTCACGGTCGTCAATCGTGCGTGAGGCAGCCACCAGGGCCTGACCGGCGACTTGGCCACCGAAGACACGCTGGCGATTTTCTTGGGGCGAGCGGCCTCGGAACATGTTGACCTCAATGGCTTCAAGGTCGAGAAGGGAGATCAGGTCGTCGAGGGCTTCAAACACCCCTACATCATGACACGCAGGAGGGTGTTTCACACGTGGTTCTTGGCTAGCGTCTCGCCCGTGGCACTTTTACCCTTGAACCCAGATGAACTCCTCTCAACAACCCGCGCCGTACGTAAGCGCCTCGATTTTGACAAGCCCGTCCCCGACGAACTGATCCGTGAATGCGTATCTTTGGCTATGCAGTCACCTTCGGGTTCGAACAGCATGACGATGCAATTCATCATCGTGAAGGACGAAGCTAAGCGCAAGGCAATCGGTGCTGTGTACCGCGAGTGCTTCTCTCAGTACCAGGCCATGGACGGCGTGTACATCCGCACGATCGACAAGGGTGATGCCGATCTGAATAAGCAGCAGCAGCGTTCGGCTGACTCGGCTGACTTCCTGGGTGACCACATGGGTGATGCACCCGTATTGGTGATCCCATGCAACGTCGGTGGTCGTACCGAGGCCGCTGGTGGTCTGGGCATGATGGCTTCTTCGGTGATGGCAAATATTTTGCCGGCCATGTGGAGCTTCATGTTGGCTGCTCGTGCCCGTGGCATGGGAACCGCTTGGACCACTGTGCACCTCATGATGGAACAGCAAGTTGCTGACATCTTGGGAATTCCCTTCGACACCGTGCAACAGGTTTGCTTGTCACCATTGGCATTCACCAAGGGAACCGACTTCAAAGCAGCCGCACGTCCCGATGCAGAAACGATCATTCACTGGGATAAGTGGTGATCTCTGCGCAACTGCGCGAATTAGCTCTTGCAACAACTGGCTTTATGCCCGTTGACGAAGGTGATGCATTACATGAAGCAGCACTTGCTGCAGCGCGTTCGTTACCTGGTTTGCCATTACTTGAAGTTGGTTCGTATTGCGGACGTTCAACTATTTGGTTAGGTGATGCGGCGCGTCAAGCGAACACCGTTCTCTTTGCCGTCGATCATCATCGCGGTTCTGAAGAAAA
>CAFBLJ010000027.1_pt1 | contig 18947 bp, 13 predicted proteins | sample 7268081 | NCBI WGS metagenome assembly CAFBLJ01 (sample SAMEA6814025, study PRJEB35770) | freshwater metagenome | biome: Freshwater; feature: Freshwater reservoir; material: water | place: Czech Republic | collected 2016-04-20 | depth 30m m
ACAACCAGATGATGAAGTATCAAGCAACGAGAACTTCAAACCGGCAGCGGCAGCAGCACCCCAGAAACCTTGGGTTTCAGTGAATGGTGTCGAAACGAAAGTCTGAACAACGCCTTCAGCTTCGAAGACGGCAACGGCTGCTGCGCCTTCTTCGTTGGTGGCAGCTGCGTCGCCCTGCGTTGAGTTGATCTCAATCAACTTCGGTGTGAATCCACCAGCGGTCAACGCAGCTTCAGCCGCTTTGCCCGCGGCAGCCCCGACCAAAGTATTGTTCGAGAGAACTCCAACAACTGAGCCAGGTGCTGCATCAGTTGAGTTCATCCATGCGGTGACTCCGGCTTCAGCAACAGTTTCAGATGGTGCGGAGAGAGAAATCGCGAGACCGGTGTCAAGTTCTGCTTGGCCCATGACGTCTCCGTACATGATTGGTACGCCCGCGGCGAGGAGTAATCCACGAGCGGTCGAGGACAATCCGGTTCCATTCACGACCATAAACAGTTCATTGTTAACCGTTGCGTCGGCAACCAAAGTATCGAACGTGCTTGGATCAAGCGGGTTCCAGACGAGGCGAACTGGTTCGACCATACGTCCATTAATGCCGCCTTCGGCGTTCCACTTTTCGAAGAAGACGTTCCAACGATCAAACAAGTGGTCAGTCGTCAATGTCTCAGGAATCGAGATTCCCATGGCCCGAATGGCTTCGAGGTCAGAGACCGCGACGCCGATCTTGATGGTGTCGGCAGTGATGCCGATGTCTGAGGCTGTGAGTTCTTCGGCTGGCGCCTCGGTAACAGGAGCCTCGCTTGAGGCCGGAGCCTCGCTGGCAGCAGGAGCGTCAGTAGCTACTGAGCCACCGTCGTCACCGCCACAAGCGGCAACGATGAGTGATGCGCCGGCTATGAATGCAAGCGCAATACGTGATTTCTTCATGTGATATCCCCCTCGGAAGTTGTGAAGTCGGTTGGCCACTAGACCAGCCGCATGGGCAACTTAGCAGAGAATCTGACCGTTTCTGACGGACCGTCAGAAACTTCTGACGGACCGTCAGATTTTTCTGATTCGCCGTGAGAAGTTGAACTGAGTCGCACTATTGTTCCAAGAGAAGTTTCAGGGGGAATATGCAGGAATTTGAGGGGAAACAAGTCGCCGGACCTTCGGCTGCGGCGCTGGCTTCATCGATTGTGGTTGATGAGCAAAGTCGCCGGGATCGCGACGCCCAGGCCAATGAAGCCGACGATGACATAGCGGCCCCTCAAGAATCGATGAAGTTGCGTGAAGGCCTGCGCATTGGCGGATTCCGAGTGGCCACGGTTTTGCTGTTGTTCACGGTTTTTGAAGAATTTGACCGGGTGGCGATGCAAGTCCTGGGACCAGATATTCAGGCAACTCTTGGAGTATCTGACACTGTTCTTCTAGGTTTACAAAGTTTTGGTGGCGTCGTCCTGGTGTTGGCAACTCTTCCGTTTGCTTGGCTGGCCGATCGTCGTCGTCGAGTGCGTGTGATGTCAGCGGCATCGGCCTTATGGCTCGCGTTTGTCGCCATCACTGGGTCGGTTGTCAATACCTTCCAGATGGGATTAGCACGAGCCGGCTCGGGGTTTGGTGCTTCGGCCCGGGTACCTATTGGGCCATCTCTTGTCGCCGATCAATATCCGCTTGCTGTTCGTACTCGAATCTTTGCAATAGAAGCGCTTGGTCGTCCGCTTGGTCAAGTGCTTGGACCATTGTTTGCTGGAGCGATAGTGGTTGCTGCTGGTAACGATGCCGGTGATTGGCGTGTCGTTTTCTTTGCGCTGCTTATTCCGGCAGGTCTCACCATCTTGTGGTCATTCACGATGAAAGAACCAGTGCGCGGTCGTCAAGAACAACAAGCAGTTTTGGGTACAGAAGTTGTTGAGGCAGAAGCCGAACCTCCGGTGTTGTTATCGGCAGCTTTTCAGCGATTAAAGAAAGTGCGCACGTTCTACTTCTTAGTTGTCGGAATTGGAGTTCTTGGCTTTGCCTTGATTGCTGTTCCAGGTGCATTCAACTTGCTATTGAAAAACTCCTATAACTACAGCGCGTTTACACGGGGATGGGTTGGGGCAATTACTTGGTCTGGCGCGTTGATCGGTATTCCGCTGGCTGGTCGCATTGGTGAAAAATTGTTCCGCCGTGATCCTCCTTCGGCATTGCGCATGATGGGTATGTGCATTCTGTTTTACGGAGTTTTTGTCACTGTCGGATTGCGCTTCCATAGCGCTGTTGCGATGATCGCGTTTGTCACGATCGGTAATGCATTTCAAGGTGCAGCGTTCACTCAGATGGGCCCGGCCATTTCGGCCATTGTTCCGTACCAAATGCGTTCACAAGCTTTTGCCATGGTTGGCGTGTATATCTTCTTGATGGGTGGTTTCTTTGGTGGCTTGCTTGCTGGTGGATTATCTGATGCGCACGGTGAACGTACGGCATTGACAGCGGTTGTGCCACCCGCTGCGCTGATTGGCGGACTTCTGATCATCTACGGCAGTCGGTTTATGAAACGCGATATTGCGCTCACAATTGGCGAATTGAAAGAGCAGCAAGCTGAGTTGCTGCGATTGCAAAATGATCCTGGCAACATTCCGGTTTTGCAAGTACGCAATGTGGATGTCAGCTATGGAAACTTGCAGGTTCTTTTCGACGTAGGTTTTGATGTTCGTAAAGGCGAAGTGCTTGCCTTGCTCGGAACAAACGGTGCGGGCAAGTCAACGATCCTGAAGGCGATCTCTGGTCTTGTGATGCCAGATCGGGGAGTCGTGCGTATGAACGGCCGTACGATCACTTTGGTTGAGCCGCAGTACCGAGCCTCAATGGGATTGGTACTAGTTCCTGGCGGCGAAGCGGTGTTTAGTTCGATGACGGTTGAAGAAAACCTTCAGGTCTGGAGTCGTCAGATCGCCGACCACGGCAAGCGCAAAGAAAAATTGGCGCGGGTGTACGAAACATTTGACATTTTGTGGCAGCGACGAGACCAGCGAGCTGGATCGTTGTCGGGTGGTCAGCAACAAATGCTGGCGTTAGCCAAGGCAGTCATGCTCGATCCCGAGCTGTTGTGCATCGACGAACTTTCGCTCGGTCTGGCGCCCGTTGTCGTGCAAGATTTGTTGAAGATTGTGGAGAAGCTCAAAGAGCAAGGAGTCACCATGGTCATCGTTGAACAATCGGTGAACGTGGCTCTCTCGATTGCCGATCGTGCTGTCTTTATGGAACGAGGCCAAGTGAAGTTTGAGGGACCGGCCCAAGAACTTCTTGACCGCGACGATCTTTTGCGAGCCGTCTTCTTGTCAGGAGCTGGCGCATGAGTGCACTCATCGCTCTGACCTACTCCAACAACATTTTGTTCGATGGGCTCATACAAGGGCTCGTCTATTCATTGGTTGCGTTTGGATTGTTGCTGATTTATCGAGCGACGGGAGTTATCAACTTTGCGCACGGACAAATCGGTGCATTTGGCGGCTACATCATGGCGCTTTTGCAGGTGCGCTATGACATCGCCTACGGATTGTCGTTGCCCATTGCCTTGATCTGTGGAGTGTTGCTTGGAGTCGCGGCCGAGTTAGTGCTTCGACGGTTGTTTACTCAACCTCGGCTCTTGCTTTTCGTTGCCACTCTTGGTCTGACACAAGTGATTCAGTTACTGCAGTTACGTCTACCGATTCCTGACGAACAAGCGACAAACGTTTCTTTCCCGGTGTTGATTAGCGGAAGTTGGGAAGTGGCAGGCGTCAATGTCACAGGACCACAACTCACTGTGCTACTTTTTGTGCCAGCGCTCATGATCTTTTTGGGTTGGTTATTCCATCGCAGCGCATTCGGTATGAATGTTCGCGCGACTGCGGATAATTTCCCGGCAGCTCGCCTTGCTGGAATCGGAGTTCGCAGTGTCTCAACAAAGGTGTGGGCATTGGCCGGATTGCTCGCAGCATTGAGCGCACTGTTAATTGCCCCGCTGCAAAGTGGGTCGATTGCTTCGGTGCAAAATGCTTTGGGTCCCAAGATGCTTCTTCTCTCGCTTGTCGCAGCGATGGTGGGCCGAATGAAATCGTTTACATGGACACTTGTCGGCGGACTCTTGGCTGGCGTTGTTGATCGATTCTTGATTACATGGTCATTAAGCGGTGACTTGCCGACAGGTTCAAATATCGCCGTACTATTTGTTGTCATCATCGTCGTGCTGTTCACGGTCGGACGTTCGGCGTCGATGAAAGACGAGGCTTGGCAACTCTCTTCTAAAGTTCGTGCCGCTCGTGTTGAATTGACGAAGCATCCGTTGTATCGAGGTTTGACATTTGCGGGATTCGGTCTGATCGCTGCGCTTGCACTGGTACTTCCTAGCCAAGTCGATAAGGCCAGCGACATGCTGAAGTTTTCTTCGGTCCCGGTGTATCTGATTATCGCCCTCTCGGTCACGGTGGTGACTGGATGGGGCGGACAACTTTCGTTGGGTCAATTCGGGTTCGTCGCCCTTGGCTCGTATCTCACGATCCATTACGCCAATGACCTGCCATATTTGGTGGCACTACCGATTGGCGTAACGTGGGGTGTCATTGCCGCTGTCATTGTTGGAATTCCGGCATTGCGCGTGAAAGGTTTGTACCTCGCTGTTGTCACCTTGGGATTCGGCTTGGCGATTCGTTCATGGTTCATCGTTGGTGAGAAGTTCGCTCCTGGTGGCGGTGGAAGTGCGCAGCTCAACGTTGATCGAAATGAAGGTTTCCGCTTAATTTTCTGGACCGTCAAGGGTAAAAACTTTGACGGGGTGTACTACTTCGTTTTGCTGATGGCGCTCGTGTCATGTTTGTTGGTTTGGAGAATTCGTCGCACCGGAATCGGGCGATCAATCATCGCAACGCGAGACAACGAGACAGCGTCTTCGGCCTACACGGTCGCCCCGAACCGGGCCAAACTTTTGGCCTTTGCGGTATCGGGTGGACTTGCGGCTTTGGCAGGCGGCTTGTTGCCACTCGTTGCACGAAATGCTCAATTCAAAGTTGATGGATTGCTTTTTGACTTTGATGAATCGTTACGCATTGTTTCGGTAGCTGTGGTCGGGGGTATCGGTTCCATCACCGGAGCCGTCCTGGGAACACTTTTGATCATTGCCGTTCCGCTTTTCTTTGACGGCACGAAACAAGTCGAACTTTTTGCTAGTGGATTCGGAATGTTGATTGTTCTTCTGTATTTCCCGAGTGGACTGATTTCAATCGTTCACGCCGCGCGAGACAATTTGTTGAACTGGATTGCGCGTCGTTCAAATTGGGCACCACCAGTTCGTAAAGATGGCGTGGCAGTCGCCTCGCTCGGCACTGGTAAGCAAGTAAAAGAAACAGACTCACCGTTGGTGACAAAGGGTCTCTTTGTCACATTGGGTGGACGCACGATCATTAATGACGTGTCGCTGGAAGTTCGAAGCGGTGAAGTAGTCGGTCTCATCGGAACAAACGGTGCAGGTAAAACAACGATCCTCAATGCGGTATCGGGTTTTGTGCCTTCGTCGGGAATCATCGAACTGTTTGGTCAAGACATTTCAAAGATGCCGGCATATAAGCGTGCCCGACTGGGCCAAGGTCGGGCATTTCAAAATGCGCGACTATTCAGTTCGCTGACTGTTCGTGAAACGTTGATGGTCGCTCTTGAGTCTCGTCAACGTTCCATTCTTATTCCATCAATTTTGGCGCTGCCTCCGTCGCCTAAACATGAGGGAAGAAAACGACGCGAAGCTGACGAAATCATTTCGTATCTTGGTCTGGGTCGTTACGCCGACTCATTGATGGGTGAATTGTCAACCGGAACTCGACGCATCGTCGAGCTTGGTTCCTTGATTGCTTTGGATTCGAAGCTGATGTTGCTTGATGAACCAACTGCTGGTGTTGCACAACGAGAAACTGAAGCCTTCGGACCACTCATTCGCCTGATTAAAGAAGAACTCGGAGCTTCAATTTTGATTATTGAACATGACATGCCGATGGTGATGTCTATTTCTGATCGCATTTACTGTCTAGAAGCGGGACATGTCATTGCCGAAGGTACGCCTGAAGCGATCCGAAGTAATCCGGCGGTCATCGCGAGTTATCTAGGTACCGATGAGCGCGCAATTCAGCGCAGCAATACCAAAGACTGAAAGTCTTCGAGAGAATCCGTCATGGCCAATACACATTTTAATGCACTTCTTGCTCCCGGCCGCATCGCGGGGCTTGATCTCAGCAACCGTGTGTTTCTTCCAGCGATGGATATGAACCTGTGCGTTGAAGGCGAAATTAGTGACGGCGAAATCGCCCATTACACCGCGCGCGCTGCAGGCGGTACGGCAATGGTCATCACTGGCACCGGAGCGGTTGCCTGGCCAATGGGAGCAACGAGTCGGCATCAACCCGCATTCTCTGATGACAAGTTCATTCCAGGAATCAAGCGACTCGCCGATTCGGTTCATGGTGTGGGCGGAAAACTGTGCATGCAGTTGTGTCATCACGGCAAGACAGCAAGTGTTGATACTGCCGATGGTCGACCACAGTTGGTCCCATCGTTGCTGGAGGGAAAGCCAGACCTATCTGCGCTTCGCGATAATCCGATGTCCGAGCTAATGGGCTTGGCAACTGCGACGCAGGGAAAGAAAACGACGTACAAGATTGCTGATGAAGATGATCTGGCATGGGTCATCGACCAGTTCGCTCAGGCTGCTCGACGAGTGAAACAAGCAGGTGTCGATGCAATCGAAATTCATGCGGCGCACGGGTATCTGCTTTCGACATTCCTTTCACGTGGATACAACAAGCGTGATGATCGCTGGGGAGGCTCACTCGAAAATCGAGCACGGCTCACCTGCGAAGTAGTGAGAGCCGTCAAACAGGTAGTTGGTGTTGACTATCCCGTGCTCGTTCGTGTTAATGGTTTTGAATTCGGTCTTGAAGACGGGCTTACTCCAGAAGAAACGGCCCGTGCTTCAGCGCTCATTGAAGAGGCTGGTGCAGATGCGATTCATGTGTCGGCGAATGCGCACAATCCATTTGCCGATTTCACGCAAGGACCTTTGCCGTCCGAAGTTGCTCAATACCGTGAATACACCAAAACAGTAAAGCGGCATGTGACCGTTCCGGTGATCGCGGTTGGTCGAATGCTTCCTGAGATTGCTGATGAGATGTTGTCACTCGGAGAATGTGATTTTGTCTCAATGGGTCGCCAATTGTTGGCCGACGCCGAATTGGTGAACAAGATTCGCGAAGGTCAACGTGCTTCAGTTCGCCCCTGTATCAACTGTTATGTATGCGTTGAGCAAAATTTCTTTGACGGTAATCCGAAGTGCGCAGTTAACCCTGCATTGTGTAATGAAAGCGTCGCAGTTTTTGCTCCAATGCCGACGGCAAAACATGTTGTCGTAATCGGCGGTGGACCTGCAGGTATGGAGGCGGCGCGAGTTTCGGCACTCCGGGGTGCCAAGGTCACTTTGATCGAAAAAGGATCACGTCTAGGCGGCACGATGTGGTTCTCGCAGTTGACGACTCCGGCTAATCAATTGTTAGTTGATTGGCTCACTCACGAAATTCAACGACTCGATGTTGATGTTTTGTTATCAACTGAGGCAACTCGTGAAGTCATCGCTGCATTGAATGCCGATGAAATTGTCGTGGCAACAGGGGCTCGTCGTGGACTACCAGATGTGCCGGGGGCCAACCTGCCACATGTGCTGACGGGGGATGCCTTGCGCGGTGTCATCACTGGCGAGGCAGGTGCTGATCAACGGTCACTTGGTTCGTTTGGAAAAATTGCAGTGGCTGCTGGCAGAACATTCGGACTGTTGAACTCGGCCGATCGTATTCGAACGCTCTCGAAGACTTGGATGCCCATAGGTAAGCGAGTTGTTGTGATCGGCGGAGGCTTGGTCGGGCTTGAACTCGCAGAGTTTCTTGCTGAGCGCGGTCGTCATGTCACAGTTCTCGAGGAAGGTCCACATATGGGACTTCCGATGGCGATGCCTCGTCGATGGACCGCGGTTAATAAGGCCACTAAGCACGGAGTTGTTCTAGTTCGCGATGCTGCAGTGGTTTCTATTGACAAAGTTTCGGTGCGCTATCGAAGCGGAGACAATGAGTTTGAAGTTCGCGGTGATTCGGTCGTTGTTGCATCACAAGTTGAACCAAATGTGCAGTTGGCAGAATCGCTAGGCGATCTAGGAATACGAGTTCAAGTAGTAGGAGACGCCGTGGATATCGGTTACATCGAGGGTGCAATACACACTGCGAATCGGGTTGCTCGTGAGCTCTGAAAATGCGGTCGTGACTTTTGCCGATCATGTCCGTGCTCGCAGCACTGACGACAACGTTGCTATCCGCTTTGATGATGAATCAATGACGTATCGCGAATGGTGTTCGGGAGTCGCGTCGCGGGCTGCGTTATGGCTCAATATTTTGCGAAGTCGCCCCGAGGGCACATCCCCGCACATTGGATTATTGCTGGAGAACACTCCAGAGTTCACAATGTGGTTGGGCGTTGCGGCAGTAACTGGGTCGGTGATCGTCGGTATTAACCCGACTCGTCGGGGCGCCGAACTTGCTCGCGATATTTCCCACACCTCGTGCCAAATTGTCGTGACCGAAATAAGTCAAGTTGATCTGCTTGATGGGCTTGACCTCGGCGTCACCGATGATGGTGTCTTGGTTGTCGAGTCCGACAATTACGCGAAGAAGATTTCGGCTTATGCCGGCGCGTCGTTGCCCACCGCGCAAGACTGCCCAGTTCAACCTGCCGATACGTTTTTGTTGCTTTTCACCTCTGGCACGAGTGGTGCGCCAAAGGCGGTTATCACGAGCCATCAGCGACTCAATTTTGTGGCCCAGTCAATGAACATGATCATTGCGCTGACGCCAGAAGATACGACGTACATTTGCATGCCCCTATTTCATTCAAATGCGTTGTTCACAGCTTGGGCTCCAAGTTTGGTTTACGGATCAACGATTGCCTTGCGCCGTAAATTCTCGGCGAGTGAGTTCTTGTCTGATGTCCGTAAATTTGGCGCAACGTACTTCAACTATGTGGGCAAGCCGTTGACCTATATTTTGGCAACTCCCGAACAAGACGATGATTGCGACAATCCCTTGCGCCGTGGTTTCGGTAATGAGGGTTCCGAAATTGATCTGTTGCGATTTGCCGAACGTTTTGATTGCAAACTCACTGATGGCTACGGACAGACCGAGACTGGTGCATCTATTGTGCGAGTCCCTAATATGCCAACTGGTTCGCTTGGTGTAGCGGCTCAAGCCACTATTACTGTGCGCGATCCTGCAACTAATCAAGAATGTCCACGCGCGATTTTTGATACTGATGGCCGTTTAATGAACTCAGAGGAAGCCACCGGCGAAATCGTTAATGGTGGTGGCGGAACTTTCGAGGGCTACTGGAATAACCCTGAAGCAAATCGCGAACGTATTCGCGACGGCGCCTACTGGACAGGCGATCTCGCGTATCGTGATGCCGACGGCTTTTTCTATTTCGCAGGACGCAGTGCCGATTGGATGCGTGTCGACGGCGAGAACTTTGCAGGCGCTCCCATTGAACGTATTTTGATGCGCCATCCCGATGTCATTCTTGCTGCTGTGTATGGCATTCCAGATTTCGACATGGGTGATCGCGTCATGGCTGCGCTACAGATACAACCAGGGACAGCAATTAACCCAGACGAGTTTGCCGAGTTCTTGCGAGCACAAACCGATCTCGGTCCGAAGTGGGTGCCGACCTTTGTGCAGATTGTTGAAGAGTTCCCGATGACCCCGTCAAACAAGGTGATTAAACGTGAACTCGTTCTGCGCCGTTGGCACGATGTCGAGATTCATGACAATGCTCAGTTGTGGTGGCGTCCAGTAAAAGAGATTGCCTTTTCGCGATTCACTCGGGTCGAAGCAACTGAGCTCCGTGCAAAGTTCGCTGCCAACAATCGTGGAGCATTGTTGGATTGATTCGTTAGGGGATCAAGGCTATTTTTCCGGCGACCTTTCGGTCTTCGAGGTCTTGCAATGCTTGAGCAGCTTGTTCAAGCGGATATGTCTGAGGTTCGACGGGTCGAAGTTCTCCAGCCGCAATCAAAGCCATAACTTCGGCCAACATGCGATCATTGAGCCCAGGGTTCTTGCCAGCCCAACCGCCCCAATCAACACCTGTGACTCGACGGTTACGCAGCAGCACTTGATTGGCCGGAAGTTTCGGGATACCGGCCACAAAGCCGATCACAAGATATTGACCGTCATCGGTGAGGGCGCGTAGACAAGTTTCGCCGAGATCGCCGCCTACAGGGTCGTACAAGTAATCGATTCCGCCTCCAGAGAGACGTTTGGCTTCTTCCTTGACTTGATCGGCCGGCAATGTTGAATCAATGACTGCGAAAGCGCCACGTTCAAGTGCGAGATTGCGTTTTTCTTCTGTTGAAGCGGCGGCAATAACTCGCAATCCAAGTGCCCGACCGACATCAACAGCGCCAAGACCAACTCCACTACCGGCACCTAAAACCAAGAGATGCTTGTCGCGTTCGACATGTGCACGTTCAACAAGAGCGAACCAGGCGGTGAGATAACTCTGCATGAACGTTGCGGCCTGACCATCAGACAGAGTGTCGGGCAGTTTCATAATGCGCTTGGCCGACACAACCGCCTCAGAACTAAAACCTCCGAGGCCAACATTGGCGAATACTCGCGAACCGAGCGCCACATCGGTGACGTCTGGGGCGACTTCGGTAATGCGGCCGACGACTTCCATTCCTGGAACAAATGGCGTTGGCGGTTTGATTTGGTATTTGCCTTGAACAAACAGGGCATCGACGAAATTGACGCCACATGCTGTGACGGCAATACGAACAGAACCTGGGAAGAGTTCGGGCGCAGGCTTTTCCTCAAGCTGCAATTCGGACAGGGGGGCAAACTGATTGCAAACGATGGAACGCATGCTTCAACCGTAGCGATCCGTGAAGTACTCCTGCGATCTGACACACTGTCAGAAACGGTATTTGAATCGAGGGGCAGTCATGGGGACAATCTGTGTCACAGGAACGGCATCAGGAATTGGTGCTGCCACACAGGCAAAACTCGTTGCTCAGGGTCATCGGGTGATCGGAGTCGATCTTCGAGACGCCGATGTATGCGGTGATCTTGCAAAGTCCGCAGATCGGCAACGCATTGTTGATGAAGTGACTGCGCTGTGTGGGGGAGTATTGGACGGACTGGTGCCATGTGCTGGGGTCAGTAACCCGGCTCCTAATGAATTGAAAGTTCGAGTCAACTTCTATGGGACCTTGGCCATTGTGAATGGATTGCGACCGGCCTTGGAGCGGGGCACGAATCCGGCTGTTGTCATGATTTCATCGAACTCAACAACGATGACCCCAGGCTTGTCACTAGAAGAAGCTTTTGCGTATCTCAACGAAGATGAAGAAACGGTCGTCGCACGTCACAACGTTAAAGATGAATACATTGCGTACCCCGCCGGAAAATTGGCGATTGCATTTTGGGTGCGCATGCAATCTGCCGATTGGATCAAATCGGGGATTCGTTTGAATGCAGTCGCCCCTGGTGTGATTGACACGGGGATGACGCGGCCGTTGTTGGATTTGCCAGAAGTCAAAAAATCCCTGGAAATGATTCCAATTCCACGTGGACGTTGGGGCAAGCCAGAAGAGATTGCATCTGCAGTTGCCTTCTTGCTATCGGAGGAATCGTCGTACGTGGTTGGTCAAATTTTGTTTGTTGATGGTGGAACTGATGCGCTACTGCAACCAACCGCACATCCGCATCCACTGCCCGGAGGTCCGCGAACGTGACACACTCGAATGCCTTGCGTCAAGTTGACCCCGTTGCATGGCTGATTGCATCTGAAGAGATTCGTCAACTAGCAAGTCGGTACGCGATTTTCTATGGTGCTCGAGATACGCAAAATCTTGCTGCACTGTTTATCCCAGATATCAAAGTCACCCGTGAAACTTCGGGAACGCCGGCTTTGAAACAAAGTTTTGATGGTCAGATGCACGCATTGGGTCGGGTGATTCTGCAAGTCAATAATCATTTGATTGATGTTGCTGATCAGTCCAACGCGACTGGAATTGTGTCATGTCGTGGTGAAATTGAAGATGCCGATGGAAACTGGATCATCCAACAAATTCAATATCACGATACATACAAGTGTGTTGAAGGACATTGGTTGTTTGCTCGACGTAAGCACTTGCTATGGTACGGCCACACCATGCCCAACGCGCCAGTAGGACTCGATGATGCGAATTGGCCAGCAAATCAAACGGGCCGAGGTGAGTTGCCTGAATGCCTCGAATCTTGGCAGACGTGGAAATCAGGAAACTGAAGTTTGAATTAGAGCGCTGATAAGATGTGGCTTCGGCCATTAGATGCAAAGCGTTGTTCAAGATCAATCTTGTCAGCTTCGGTCATGAGTCGCAGCGACTGGTTGCGCTCTGATCGCCAATAGTGCGAATCAGATGTGAGCCACTTGCTCGCACGTAGCGGTGGTTTATGTACCTTGTTATTGGCAGTGAGGGGCATCGCTGTGATCACCCGAACAATTTGTGGCGACCACTTAGTGCCAAGGTCGCGCTGCTGCGCCAGAAATTCATCAAATTCGTGCGGCAAAAACTCTGCAGCTTCATTCATCTCAACAGCCACCATCACCATGTCGCCAGTCGTTGGGTCGGGAACGGGGTAGACGGCGGCCATCACAACTCCGGGAAACCGCGAGACGATATTTTCGACTGGCCCGGCTGCAAAGTTCTCAATATCGACGCGCAGCCAATCGGCGCTGCGTCCTCCAAAATAGAAGAACCCAGCATCATCTCGATAGCCTAGATCCCCAGTCCAATACCAGCCGTTGCGAACGCGTTCAGTTGAGGCTTCGTGGTTGTTGTAGTAACCCTCGAACGAAGTTCCACCGCTCAGACTGACGATTTCGCCGATGCACTCGGGATTTGTGATTGCCCCAAATTCGTCAAATTGAACTCTCGGGCACTCAATGTTGGTGTCGGGATCAATAATGCTCACCTGACCGGCCATATCGGCTCGTTCTTTACCGAGCGCGTTAGCGGGTGTCTCGGGCGTGCGAATGATCGCCACGACACTTTCGCTTGATCCATAACCTTCAACCAAGTCGCAACCAAATCGTTCAAGAAAGCGTTCGCGGTCTAGGGCACTTGCTTCAGTGCCAAACCCGAGACGCAACGTGTTGTTTTGATCCTCACTCGAAACAGGCTGGCCAAGGATGTAGGCAATAGTTCGCCCGACATAGGTGAAGTAGGTGCATTGATGGGCGCGAATATCGGGCATAAAATTGCTTGCGGAAAATTTGCGGCGAAGAACCAGAGTTGCTCCAACGGCAAGGGCCGGCCCCCAACAGGCCATCAACGCGTTGCCATGGAATAGTGGCATCGGGCAATAGCAAACCTCGTCGGCGGTGACTCCGTAAATTTGCCCAGCGCGCACGCTGGCAGTGGCCATACGTTGATTGGTGCAGACAACGGCTTTAGGTGCGCTTGTTGAGCCAGATGTGAAGAGCAAGAAAAGAATACTGTTTTCGTCGGGCTCGTGATCGGGGAGTGCCGCATTGCGATGTTGCAAAAGCTGATCGCGGTGTTGAATGGAGTCAACGTCAATGACTTTGTTCTTGTCAACTCCAGTTTGTAGACCGTCAATGAGTTGTATGCCATTTTGATCACTTACTATGATTTGGCAATCGGTGTGCTGGATATCGCGTTCTAGTTCGCTTCCACGCCGGGTTGGGTTGATGCCAACAATGCACGCACCAACAAGCGCCGCGCCACCGATCCAAAAGAGATAGTCGGGAGTGTTCTCAAGAAGGATTCCGACATGAGGCGGGCGATCATCTGAAAGTAGTTCGGCCAAAATAGAGGCACGAACAGCTGACTCAGAAACAACTTCATCCCAGGTGTAGGTGCGTCCTTCAAAGATGTAGCCGGCGTGCTGGTCGCCTTTTCTGGCTCGAATCAGTGCGGCGACAGTGGTCATGGAACGATTCGTGCCGGCAGAGGATGGCGGTAGAGCGCAGCGGCATTCTCGCAACAGAACTTACGCAGGAGTTGTGGAGACAAGTGGCCCCAAGCATCTCGCAAAATGGATTGACTGTTCGGCCAGGTGCTGTCGCCATGGGGGTAATCGATTTCAACCATGATGTGATCGTCGCCGATGACATCATGGAGATCAATGGTTGACGGGTCGTCAATGGTGCAGAACCAAAAGTTGCGGCGCAATAAATCGGCGGGTCGAATATCCCAGCCCGCGCCATAGCCACTGCGATCAACCACATTTTCAAGACGATCAAGCAACATCGGAACCCAACCAATGCCACCTTCGCTCATCGCAATCTTCAGAGTGGGGTATTTGTTTGCGTATCCGCTCCACAACCATTCGGCACATGCGGTGAGCGATAGTTGACCAAACAATGTGGCCCCAAGTTGAAGTGACGGTGCTCCCTCGGGCATTGCGTGCATGCCTGATGAACCAACATGCAACGAAATCACGGTGTCAGTTTCAACGCAGGCTTCAATGATCGGGTCCCACCAACCACTAAACAAACTTGGGAAACCAACATTGTGTGGACGTTCGGGCAAAGTTACCGAAACAAATCCACGTTCGGCATTGCGGCGAATTTCGTCGGCACCAAGTCGAGCAGTTCCGTCGGGGCCAGGAGCAAGCCAAGTAATTCCGCACGGGATGATGCGGTCGGGGTATTTCTGCCACCACTCTTCGTAGAGCCAGTCGTTCCAGGCGCGCATTGTTGCAAGACCAACTTCTGGATTTTTGCACGCACTAAAAATGCGACCAGCAAAACCAGCTACTTGGGATGGGAAGTTAAGCGATGCCCAGCAACCGATGAGGTCCATATCTTTGATGCGTTCATCAATGTCCCAACAACCTCGACGCATATCTTCGAAGCGCGCTGGTTCGAGTGAACGAAGTTCTGGCTTGCGTCCAACAACTGCGTTCATACCGACCTGACTAAAGATCTGATCGTCGAAGGACCACACTTGATGCCCACGGTCATTCACAATGAGTCGAGGTGCTTGCGACTGAAGTGCTTTCGGTAAACGACCGTCAAACATGTCGGGTGGCTCAACGAGATGGTCATCGACCGAAATCAGCGTGTAGTAAATCGGTGATAGTTCGGGCTCGGGTAACAACATGTCTTGATTGGTCGGCCCAATGACGTATGTGTCAGGTGTGGTGTTGCTCATACAAGTTTTCCATTCGTCACAGAGATCGAGAGTAAGCGTTCGTATTCCTGGTCGCCAAGTGCTTCGTAGAAATCTTCCTGCGAGCGTCTGATTTCGCTTCGAATACCCCGATTCGCGCCAGTGATCAGCGCGACTGGGCGACGATTTGTATTTTTTGTGTTCACCATCGCCCCCAACGGTTATCGGTCTTTGCTCAATTCCGACTAGTTTCTGACACGGTATCAGAAACATTTCGCGGGGCTCTTGGGCGCCGTTCAACACGAGGAGTTACGCCATGGGTGCATTAACCGGCAAAGTCGCCATAGTTACCGGAGCAGGTCAAGGCGTCGGTCGTTGCCATGCCGAACTGTTGGCCGCTGAAGGTGCCGCAGTCGTGGTTAATGATCTTGGTGAATCAGCAGATGCCGTTGCCGCAGCGATTGTGGCGAGTGGTGGGCGAGCGGTTGCACAACGTGGAAGTGTGAGTGACTGGGCGGCTGCCGAAGCGTTAGTGCAACGGGCCATCAGCGAGTTTGGTGATTTGCATATCTTGGTCAACAACGCTGGTTTCATTCGTGATGCAATGAGCTTCTCAATGGAAGAGGCGCCGTTCGACAGCGTGGTTTCGGTGCACCTGAAAGGTCACTTCGCTCCGGCGCATTTCGCCGCGGTCTACTGGCGCAACCAAGCCAAAGTTCTTGAGGGAACCGACGGCGGTTTGCCGCAACGTCGCATCATTAACACCACGAGTGAAAGTGGTTTGTTTGGCGGACCCGGTCAAGGAAACTATGGCTCTGCTAAAGGTGGCATTGTCACAATGACAACAATCCTTGCTCGAGAACTGGGTCGCTACAACGTGACCGTGAATTGCATTGCACCGCGTGCTCGTACGCCAATGACCGAAGTGAATCCGAAATTTACGAAGCCCGAATCTGGCTTTGATAAGTACGATCCTGCCAACATCAGTCCGATGGTCGCGTTCTTGGCGAGCGATCATGCTTCCGATATCAACGCGCAAACGTTCATTGTGTTGGGAGATCAGGTGCACCGCATTCGTCCGACTGAAATCGCCAACTCGGTGACGGGTGGCGACAAGAAGTGGACCGTCGAAGGTTTGGCTGCGGCGAAGGATCAACTCTTTGGCGGTTCACCATCTGGTGTGCCGGCTTGGGGTGGCCCACCAATGTGAACCAAAACTTTTGATGAATCAGTGAGGGGCACCGAATTGACGGTCGCCGGCATCGCCGAGTCCGGGGACGATAAACGCATGCTCATTGAGTCGCTCATCAATTGACGCGGTGAAGATACGCAAATTCAGTCCCGTTGTCCTCAAGAACTCAATACCTTCGGGTGCTGCCAAAACGCAGATCACTGTGATTGGTCCGGTTGGGTTGCGCTCCATCAATAATTCGCATGCATGTGCCAATGAACCACCAGTTGCCAACATGGGATCGAGCACGAAACAAGCACGTCCGGCCAAAGTCTCGGGCAACTTGTTGACATATTGCTTGGGCTCAAAAGTTTTCTCATCGCGACTGACGCCGATGAACCCGACGTCGGCATTGGGCATGAGTTCTTGGGCAGCATGAACAAAACCAAGCCCGGCCCGAAGTACGGGAATCACCACCGGCTGGCTACTCAAAACGCGACCAGAAGTTTCGGTCAGTGGAGTCTGAACTTTGATTTCGGTCGTCGGCAGATCGCGCGTAGCCTCGGCGAGCAACAGCATTCCGACTCGTTCGAGTTCTTGGCGGAACAACGCGTTGGGGGTTGTCACGTCACGGATACGCGTGAGCGAATCGGCGATGAGGGGATGATTGACAACAGTGACTTCGACGGTGCCTGCGGTATGAGCCATGCACCTATTGTCGCGCATCAGCGGGCTTCGGACCCCATGGCAACTTCGGCCTTCAAAAGGGCGTAGCGGGGCTTCACGAGCCCATTAATGATGCGTAGGCGCTCGGGGAAGGGGGCAAAGGCACTCTTCATGGCATTCAGTGTGAGCCACTCAAAGTCTTCAAGGCCCCAATCGAATGCTGCGGCCAATTGCACGAACTCTTTGGTCATGCTGGTGTCGCTCATGAGACGGTTGTCGGTGTTGACCGTGACCCTAAATCGCAGGCGACGCAACATGCCGATCGGATGTTCGGCGATCGATCCGCAGACGCCGGTGTTGACGTTGCTAGTGGGGCACAATTCGAGCGGAATTCGGCGATCGCGCACATAGGCCGCCAGGCGACCGAGTTGTTCTGAACCCACAGGACCAGTGATGTCGTCGACGATGCGCACGCCGTGACCCAAACGTTCGGCCCCGCATAACTGCACGGCTTCCCAGATACTGGGCAAGCCAAATGCTTCACCTGCGTGAATGGTTGAGTGAAAGTTTTCGCGCTGGACATGGTTGAACGCTTCAAGATGGCGAGTCGGTGGGTGCCCGGCTTCTGCACCAGCGATGTCGAAGCCAACAACGCCGCGATCGCGCCAACGCACTGCAAGATCGGCAATTTCGAGACTGCGACGTGCAGTGCGCATCGCTGAGCAAATGGCATAGATCGCGAGATCGGTTCCGGCACTACCTCGAGCGAAGCCATCAAGAATCGCCTGCATCACTTCATCGAGAGTGAGACCCTTTTCGGTGCACAACTCGGGGGCCATGCGCACTTCGGCGTACACAACACCTTCGGCTGCTAAGTCGTACGCACATTCGTAGGCCACGCGCTCAATGGCATCTTTGTCTTGCATGACGCCAACGGTGTGGGCAAATGTTTCGAGGTATAGGACTAAATCATTGCGCTTGGCGCCACGGTGAAACCATTTCGAAAGATCGGTAACGTCAGTTGTAGGCAGGGTTTTGTAGCCGTACTCGCTTGCGAGCTCAATGACGGTTGCGGGTCGTAGACCACCATCAAGATGATCGTGTAAGAGTGCTTTTGGAGCTCGTAGCAAAATCTCTGGAGTTGCGGTAGTCATAATGATGCCGCCACTTTGTCAAGACGGCGCAATGGCAATTCGCTATTGCGTTGCAACCAATTCCACTCTGGGTATATGGCCGATTCGGAAATGCAATGAATTGAATACGCATGGCGGCTCTTGTCGCTGCGATTGACATCGCTCCAATGCGGCAACAATCCGTGCAGAACAATTAGCGTTCCGGCCTTTACTTCAAGTGGCACTAAATCGGTTGGGGGCATGGGGAGTGGATCACCATCGAGCACTTCAAACGTCGCTCCGTCGTTCGCATCATTGCGTACAAACTTTTTTCGCAAAGTTGTTTTGTGTCCACCAGGTGCTGCCCACAAACATCCATTTTCAAGTGTTGCATCTTCAATGGCAAACCAGAATCCGGTGACGGTGATGGGATCGCTATATAAGAAAGTTGCATCTTGATGACAAGTCACTTCGCCACCGATGCGAGGTTGCTTGCAGATGTACATCGTTTGTAATGCAAGGGCATCGGGCATTCCGATATCACTCGCAACATCAGCAAGTTTGTTGGTGTAAGTGAATGATTCGAAAACTGGATCGAGATCGTGCATCGCGTGACCAATTTTATTGATGCTGAGTTCTTTGCTCTGTTTCAAATCGCCTTTGTCGTCAAAGGCTTCCTCTTCGAAGAAACAAATGATTCCGGTGGCCGAATCAATGAACTGTTGATCGGCATGACGTGATTGTTCATTTGTTGTGAAGACGCTGCGATTGGCGTCGGGGTCAAAGTTGTGCA
>CAFBLJ010000031.1_pt1 | contig 16644 bp, 16 predicted proteins | sample 7268081 | NCBI WGS metagenome assembly CAFBLJ01 (sample SAMEA6814025, study PRJEB35770) | freshwater metagenome | biome: Freshwater; feature: Freshwater reservoir; material: water | place: Czech Republic | collected 2016-04-20 | depth 30m m
CCCGAACTCGCTAGCGTGTGAGGTCTGTCATTGGAGAGGTCCTATGGGTTCGTTAATTAAAAAGCGACGTAAGCGCATGCGTAAGAAGAAGCACAAGAAGATGCTTCGCCGTACTCGCCATCAGCGTCAACGCAAGTAATACACAACTTCTGATTTATTTGAATCACTGCCCGGTTCTGGTTTCAACGACCTGTGCTTCGGGCAGTGCTTCGCGTAATCCCTGACCCACTGAGGCCGCCAGATCGGTGATGAACCAGGTGGCTCCACTTCCCGCAAGTGTCGGTATCTGACCCGTTGCCTCGATGATGCGATCGCGCCACGTCACGAGTTGAGGTTCAACCGCAAGGGCTGCCGGCTCAAGATCGTTTGGTCCGTCGGCTTGAAGATGTCCAAGGGCATCCCATGCTTTGTAGACCAACGGAGTGCTGACGTGAAGCGGTGGAATGATGAGGGTGATGTTACGACGTTCGATTGGCATGGGCTCGATCACTTCGCCAATACCAGACACGCGTGCTTGACCGCCGACGACACAAAACGGAACATCGGCTCCGATTGCGGCACTTGCAATGACATCGGCCATCGAAGTTCGTTGTGCCCAACGGAAAATCGCTGCGGCATCGGCAGACCCACCGCCGAGACCGCCACCATGCGGAATGTTCTTGGTCACGACGACGTGTGCAGTGCGATCAATAAATGACAGGGCGCGAGCAACCAAGTTGTCGGCATCAGCAGTAATACCTGAGGCGTAAGGACCAATGAATTCGAGACCTTGATTGCCTTCGGTGATGTGTAACTCATCGTGTAAGTCGAGGGTGGTCATCACTGCATCAATGAGGTGATAGCCATCGTGGCGTACGCCAGTGACGCGCAAACTCAGAGTCAGTTTCGCAGGAGCAAGAATGCGGTGTTGCGCAGTAGTCACGGATATATGTCTAGCCGTTATAGGTGGTGATTCTTTATAGCCGGTGATTCTTTTGAATCTCGGTGGCAAGTCGTCCCCATTGGTGAACGTCAAGTTCTTCTGGGCGGGATTCTGGAGATACGCCGGCTGCCGCGAAATTTTCTGGAGTAGCAATGGCTGCTAATGATCGGCGCAACATTTTGCGACGTTGGCCAAAGCCGGTTCGAATGACCTTGAATAGTTGCTGCGGTTCAATATGTGGTCCGACTGCAGGTGTTTCGCGACGAGTGATTTCGATAATGCTTGAAGTGACTTTTGGTCGCGGAATGAAAACACTTGGTGGAACATCGCCCAAGACTCGTGCGGTTGCCCAGTAAGCAACTTTGACGCTGATTGCACCGTAATCAGATGAACCAACGCTTGAAGCCAATCGAAGAGCGACTTCTTTTTGCACCATCACGACGAAACGTGAAATTTGCGGAATCGCGTCGAGCAAATCTGCAACGAGTGGAGTGGCGACGTTGTAGGGCAAATTGGCAACTACGACGGCCTTGCTTCCGGGCGGAATGATTTCGTTCCAATCAAGTTCGAGGGCATCGCCAACAACCACCGAAACATTGGGCAGGTCTTTGACAACATCGCGCAACACTGGAGCAATGCCGTGATCAATTTCGATTGCGGTAATTCGTGCCCCGGTTTCGGCGAGGGCAAGAGTTAATGAACCAAGACCTGCACCGATTTCAACGACATGATCATTTGCACTGACATTAGCCATGCGGGCGATACGTCGAACTGTGTTGGGATCAGAGACAAAGTTTTGTCCGAAGGCACGACGAGGTGCCAGGCCATGGCTCGCTAACAGCTCAGTGATATCGCGATGTGAATGGGTCACGTGATCTCAGAAACTGATTTGCACGGGGATAGGCGCATCAATGAGATCGGCGATTTCTAAGTAGACATCGGTATGAATCAAGATGATGTTATTTCCGGGAAGAGCCTGAATTGAAACGTTGTTGCATTCAAGGCTGCGACCATTATTGAGATTGGTGACTGTGATGATTGCACCAATAAGTGCATGAGGTGTTGCGCACGGTCGAAGTCCGAGCAAGTTTCCCTGCCAACGAATATATGAAGCAGTACCTTTGACATTTGAACCGGTTGGAGGCGCGGGAACATTAACGGTGATGATTTCGGGCGCTTGTGAACCATTGTTTTCGGGAAGGAACGCGGGCTCGGCAGGTTCGGAGTCGGCAGGAGCAACAGAGACGGCAGTCGCCAAGGTACTTGTGGTGTTCGCTGAGGATGATGAGTTGTTGCTCGATAGCAGCAATGCAGGAACCGCAATCAAGGTGATTGCAGCGGCAACCACGAGACGACGGCGTTCGGTGAGAGTCAACATCAGTGAATTGAGGTTATGAAGTCAGCAGCGGGAACGCAATGCAGGCGTTGTGCGTCGTGACACGGGCCATCTCAGCAGGATTGATGTGCTTTAAATCGGCGACGTGGGTTCCGACCACAGCGACGTTGGCGGGTTGATTGGTGCGACCGCGGTGAGGCACTGGTGCCAGGTACGGGCTATCGGTTTCGACCAAGATGCGATCGAGAGGACACCATGTCGCGGCTTCGGCGACGTCTTGGGCGGTCTTAAAAGTGACAATTCCGGAGAAACTCAAAAAGGCGCCGATGTCTAAACAGCGGCGGGCTTCATCTGGTCCGCCGGTAAAGCAGTGAAAGATTGTTTGTTCTGGAGTTCCCTCGGCGCGCAAAATGTCGAACGTGTCGTCCCATGCGTCGCGAGTGTGGATGATGAGTGGCAACTGAAATTGATGAGCTAACTGAATCTGCGCAGCGAACGCGACTTTTTGTTCGTCGCGTGCCGAGTGCTCGTAGTAATAGTCGAGTCCTGCCTCACCGATAGCGACAACACGGGGCGATGTAATGAGTTCAACGATTGTGTCAACGCCGTGAACTGCTTCGTGTGGGTGTAGTCCGACACTGGCCCAGACATCGTTGAACCGACTCGCGCACTCGATGGCCGCACGTGATGATTCGGCATCGCATCCAACAGTAATGAAGCGTGAGACCTTGGCAGCCCGAGCATTTTCGAGAACACCAACTGTGCCCCCGAGGTCTTTGCCGCCCTCGCCTCGATAGCGATCTTCGTCAAGATGGCAGTGAGTATCGGTCCACATAAAAGTTCGGCGAATCAGTTCAGTCGAGTTTGCGACGAGGGAAGAGTGGTTCGCCTTTATCGATTGTTGCTCCGCCGGGATAGCCGCCCCACGTCACCGATGTAGGTACGCGTTGATCACTCACTTGCCCAGGCATTCCGATACGTTCCCAAATCGTTTGCATGGTGTCGGGAATCGCGGGTGATGCAAGGATGCACACGATGCGCAACGCTTCAAGTGCGTCGCCCATTACTGCGTCTACCTCGGGACCTGGCTCGGCCTTCCACGGTTCGTTGTTCTCGAGATGCGAGTTTGTTGCACGGATGAGTTGCCACGTTGCTTCGAGTGCTCGGCTCGGTTGAACATCAGCCCAACGAGACATTGTTTCTGCGACTGCCTCGGCGGCAGCACTTGCCAATGGACTATCGGCGCGTGGTGCTGGCGCGATTCCGTTGCACTTTTTGCCAACCACAGTTGCGACACGGCTCAATAAGTTGCCCAGGTTGTTGGCGAGGTCAGAGTTGTAACGACCAATGAGACCTTCATAGGTGAAATCGCCATCGGCACCATACGGGGTTTCGGCAAGAACGTAATAACGGAATCCGTCGAGACCAATGTCGTCAATGAGTTCAAGTGGATTGACAACATTGCCCGTTGTCTTCGACATCTTTTCGCCGCCCACAAGTAGCCAGCCGCCGACCGCCCAACCCTTCGGTGGTTCGATGCCAGCCGACATCAGCATCGCCGGCCAGTACACGCAATGGAAGCGAATGATGTCTTTGCCGATGAGGTGATAATCAACTGGCCAATGTTTGTTGAAGTTGGCGTCATCGGTTCCGTAGCCGATCGCGGTGATGTAGTTGGCTAGGGCGTCAAACCAAACGTAGGTGATGTGTTTGTCATCCCATGGCAATGGAATGCCCCACGAGAAACTGGTACGGCTGATACTGAAGTCAAGAAGGCCTTGCTTAATAAAGCCAATGACTTCGTTCATGCGATAGTCGGGCACGATGCTGTTCGGATGATCGGCATACCACTGCAATAAACGATCGCCGTAGCGCGACAAGCGGAAGAAATAGTTCTCTTCTTCGACATGCTCAACTGGCTTTTTGTGGATTGGGCAGTTTCCTTCGACGAGATCGTCTTCGGTGAAATACGCCTCGCACGGGACGCAATACAAACCGCTGTACTTGTCGAGTTCTATGTCTCCGCTGTCGTAACACGCTTGTAAGAGTTTTTGTACGCCGACGCGGTGACGCTGTTCGGTCGTGCGAATGAAGTCGTCATTACTGATGTTGAGTTTCTGCCATGCATCAGCGAAAAGTGGTGCAATTGAATCGGCGAAAGCAAGCGGCTCCATACCTGCAGCATCGGCGGCTTGTTGAATTTTCAAGCCATGCTCGTCGGTGCCAGTCAAGAAGTGGACTTGGTCGCCACTGAGGCGGTGCCATCGCGCGAGGGCATCACCAATGATGGTGGTGTAAGCGTGGCCGAGGTGTGGCTTGGCATTGACGTAGTAGATCGGCGTCGTGGCGTAAAAGCCGTGTGACGAATTTTCAGAGGGTGTGACCACGACCTTGAGGCTACGACCTCACTAGCGTTACTTTCATGTCAATTGAGGATCAGGGGAATGTTGTTGGGGAAGCGGACACGGCCGAGCCTCGGTTTGAGTTTGATCGCGCTACCCAAATTTTTCGAGGAGAATCACTAGATAGTTCAGTGGTGTATTCGACCAAAGTGCATCCCGGCTGGGACATTATGGGCAATGCCAACGGAGGATATTTGTTGGCATTGGTTGGACACGCCATGTCAGATGCAACTGGACGTCCTGACTGCATCACCATTACTGCGCATTATCTAGCTCCGTGTCCGGCTGGTGACGCGCGCATCGTGGTGACACCAGTGCGATCTGGTCGACGTTTTGCGACAGCAACTGCATCATTGTTTTTATTGACAGATACTGGTGAGAAAGAAATCATTCGGGTGCTGGCCACACTGGGCGATCTCGCCAACGACCCGGGTGGGCCGTCGCATATGGATGAGCATCCAACATTTCCACCGCGGGGATTGTTGCCATTTTCGCAATGCGTCGGCATAGCCGAATCGGCAGTGGACAACTTTGCGTACATCCACGGACGGCTCGGAACTCGTATTCATCCGGGTGATGTTCACTTTCGTGAAGGTGTTAAATCTGGACAGGCATTGATTCGCGGATGGTTTGCCTTTAACGATGAACGCCCGATTGACACGCGAGCGTTGCTGTTGGCAAGCGACGCATTTCCTCCATCAGTTTTCAATCTTGACTTACCCACTGCATGGGTGCCAACCATTGAACTGACGGTGCATACGCGAGCCATTCCGGCACCTGGTCCGGTGGCGTGTATTTTCTCTACGCGCTATATACAGAATGGATTACTTGAAGAAGACGGCGAGATGTGGGACTCAAACGGCGTCTTAGTTGCACAAAGTCGCCAACTTGCATTAGCTCCGCGACAATAAAAGTTGGGCGGCTTTGCGGTTGTCCTTGCGGCCAACGGCAAGAATACTGACACAGAGACCAAGAGCCAGACATATTTTCTTGGGCGAATAACGAAAGCGTGACTGCGAACGAATCCGCATGCCCGAAAATCGCACAATGGGGTACGAACGCTCAAGAGCAATATGTTCAAGTTCAGCATCTGGGTTAATAGCAACTGAATATTTGGTTGATTCGAGCATCGGGAGGTCACTTGCTGCGTCGCTGTATGAATAGCTTTGCGACAAGTCGTAGCCGAGGTCGCGAGCGAGTTCCATGATCGCCACAACCTTGCCACTTCCGTAGCAAAATGGGCCGATGATCTCGCCGGTGTAACGCCCGTTGACAATTTCGCTTTTGGTTCCGATTCCGCCAGTCATACCGAGTGCTGCGGCAAGTGGTTCAACGATTTCTGCAGGAGATGCGGAAACGATGTACGTGGGACGGCCTGCGCTGTGGTGTGAACGGATGATCTCGAGAGTCTCGGGCCGAACTTTGGACACGATTTTTGGGATGACGTCAGCAGCAAGACTTTGTAGCGTCTGGGCATCTTGACCTTTGATTGCTCCCAATATTCTTTGGCGGACCTTCAAGGTTTTGCCATCAGTTGCTCCAGAGGTGCGAAATGTCAAAGCCTCCCAGGCATCACTCATCATTTGTCTCGTGCTGAGGTGCCCTGATTTCCAAGCAACGCCGGCCAAGGTAAAAACCGACGACCCAGGAATCATCGTTCGGTCAAGATCAAAAAAGGCTGCACCTTGAATCGATGTGCCTTGATGCAGGTCGGGATCTGCCGGAATCTGCTTGGTGACTCGTCGAGTGTCCACACCTTGATTTAGCCACAAGCTGAAGGACTTCAGTGGGAGGAAATCCAAATTGTCACTTGCGCTTAATCTGCAATTTTGCGGCTGTTAGTTATTTCGACAGCCCGGTTGTAGACCGACTTTTTTGGTACGCCCAAAATGTGAGAGACGGCAGTCGATGCATCTTTTGTTGAGGCGCCACCAGCGAGTTCGGCAATGAGCAAACGATCGATGTCATCGGCAGTAGGTGGTGGAGCATCGGGAGCCCCTTGCAAAACCAGGACGAATTCGCCCTGTGGTTCGTTGGTGCCGTAATGGTCGACGGCTTCACCCAAAGTTCCGCGCCACACTTCTTCATGAATCTTGGTGAGTTCTCGACACAACGCAACTTGGCGCTCGGGACCACACGCAACCGAAAGATCAACAAGTGTTCGATGTAACCGATGCGGGGCCTCGTACAAGATGACGGTGCGCCTTTGCAGTGCAAGTTCATTGATGTGGGCGGCACGCTCTTGACCACTGCGGGCAATAAAGCCGTCGAAGATAAAGCGGTCGGTCGGCAGTCCGCTGATGATCAGTGCCATGATCAGTGCAGCCGGACCTGGGATGGCGCTCACGTTGTGCGAAGAATCAATGGCGGCGCGTACGAGACGTGATCCCGGATCGCTGATCCCGGGTGTACCGGCATCGGTGACCAAGCAAACATCGCGGCCGTCGTTCAGTGCGTCAAGCACTCGCGGAATTGATGCATGTTCGGTGTGGTCGTCGACGCGCATCAGCGTGGCCGCTATGCCGAGATTGTGTAGCAGCAATCCAGTTCGACGAGTATCTTCGCAACACACCAAACCAGCATTGGTCAGTGCTTCAATGGCACGAGGCGAAATATCACCCATGTTGCCAAGCGGTGTTGCAACGAGAATGAGATTGCTCATTGTGAAGTCGGTTCAACGTTGTCGTGATTGTTATCGCTATCGCGCACTTCAATTTTGTTGCCGACGTTGATGGCCCAGCGAGCAAATGCTCCTTTTTCGGCCTCGATCACTGTCCGTGCATGCCACACCGGCACACCAAGTCGCATCTTGGACATCTGTACAGTTTTGATGACATTGCCATCGGCATTGAGATATGCGACATCAATGGCAACGCGCATGCCAAAAGTATGCACCCAACGACAGTTGGGTATCACGAAGGCACCTTCAATATGGGTTTGCCCGGATAATCCTTTACGGCGAGAGGCACGATCGTTGGCAATGTCGGCACTTGCTAACACGCGTCCATCAGTGACGAGCCAAGCTGAATGTGCTGTCATGACTCGCCTCCTTGATTGTGCAGTAATCGGCTCGTGAAAGTTGAACCTCAGACAAATTTAGACGTTGAAGCGGAACTCCATCACGTCACCATCTTCGGGGTGATATTCCTTGCCTTCAATGCGAATCTTGCCAACATCTTTGGCCTTGTTCCAGGCGCCAATCTCGAGCAGTTCATCCCAGTGAATGACCTCTGCCTTAATAAAGCCTCGTTGGAAGTCGGTATGAATTCGGCCGGCACATTCGGGAGCGCTCGAACCAGCATAAAAAGTCCAGGCGCGAGTTTCTTTTTCGCCGGTTGTGAAATAGGTGCGCAATCCGAGCAAGTGATAGGCGCTACGCACCATACGGAACAATGCGCCCTCGCCAAGTCCGAAACCTTCAAGCATTTCGGCGCGTTCTGCCGGATCGGAGATTGTTGCTGCTTCGGCTTCGAGTTGCACGCACATGCCAATGACTTCAACATTGGCGCCGGCTGTTGAGAATTCATCACGCACGATTTTTTCAACCGCCGGAATTTTGTCGAGTTCGTTTTCGCCGACGTTGACAACGGCAAGAACCGAGCGATTAGTCAACAAGAAATAAGGCTTGAGTGTTTCGCGCCATTCTTCTTTGAGTCCGGCGCGGTACAAGGGGAGCCCTTGGCTGAGTGCGTCGTAAGCAGCTTGCAGTGCCTCAAGTTCGGCAGCGGCAGATTTGTCGAGCTTGGCTTGGCGGGTCGCCTGATTGAGTCGCTTCTCAACTGTTTCAAGGTCGGCCAATGCAAGTTCGATTTCAACAACGCGTAAGTGCTCAAGCGGATCGGACGGACCAGGCACATCATCATCTTCAAAAGCGCGCAAGACAAGAACGATTGCATCAACTTCACGAATGTTGGCCAAGAACTTGTTGCCGAGGCCTTCGCCTTTGCTGGCGCCCTCAACGAGCCCGCCAATGTCAACAACTTGAACTGAAGCATGGATCAGCGATTTTGTTTTAGACATGACACCGATTCGGTCAAGTCGATCGTCGGGGACCTTGGCGACTCCGATATTGGGATCTTTGGTCGCAAAGGCGTAGGGGGCAGCAAGTGCGCCTCCACCAGTGAGAGCGTTGTACAGCGAACTTTTGCCCGCGTTGGGGAGACCGACTAATCCGAAGCGTTCCATGACGCTAGGCAGGCTACCGACCACCGCACTCGGTCAAGGCATCCACACAGTTGAACATGAAACTCAACTCTTTAGTTATGACGACAATCGCCTCAATCTTTGGACTGCTGACTGTTGCACAGATCGGTGCGGAGCAGCCAGTGCTTGCCGAACCTCAGCCATGTGTGACGTATCAAATTGAAGGCACGATTGATGCCCCTGAGACCTTGTCCCTTGACCAAAAGCGTGAGGCCAAGGTGTACGTGCATTTTGGCGACAAGCCTTTAGTGCGTCACCAAGTCTTCGCGAGTTTTACGGGAGCGTTGGGTGAGATTTTGGGCGAACCAGTCTTGCTCGTGACTGATGAACTCGGTCGAGCAACCGTTGAAGTGCTTCAAGGTGCAACCAGCGTTGCGTTTATGACCGAAAGTCCAGGACCAGAGAACTGCGCGACGAACGCAGAAGTAGCGCCCGAACCCGTCATCGTTGCCGCAACGATTCTGGTTCAACCAGCGGTGGATGGGCCAGTGGGCCAAGATCTGAGTCTGACCTATGACGACATTTACGAAACAACGACCGAACCGAATCAAGGGGTCAATCTTGACCCGCTGAACAGCGTGCCAACCCCACAACCAGATCCCACTGTCACCGAACTTGCTCGTACTGGGCCGATCTCCCGATGGGTATTGATACTTTCAATTGTTCTTTTTGGGGCGGGGATTGGTCTCGGAATGGGTCGCGGACGTCAAGCTGCGTGGGTCGAGAGGTAAAAATTATGGATTCATGTCCGCCCGAGTTCGTTCTGGCGACTCGGGCTGTAGGCTCTCATACCTATGTCAAAGAAGACCAAGAAGCGTAAGGCCCGGCTCCGCCGCTCAAAGGCGAACCACGGCAAGCGCCCCAACATGGGTCGCGGCTGAGGTCATTCTTTCTCGTTTCACCTGATCGTCCGGTTTCCCGGTACCAAGGTACGGGGTAGATATCTCACCGAGTCTCGTTTGGACTCATCAATTCATTCGCCTGTCAAAGGGGTGTCATCGCCATGACAACAATCGCTGATGTGTGGTTGTCATCGTCAATTGACCCTTGGCGGCGCTTAGGTTTTTCTGATTATTCAGTTGCTCAGCCAGATGGCTCGATGGTTTCTTGTGTTTCCGTCGCCGGTTTGGGTTTTCGATTCTTGCCGCAAGTTGTCGCACCCTCGGCAAGTGGTAGTTGCGCCACCGGCTGGACCGTGCGGTCTGATGATGCCACCACTACCTCGGTCGATGGTGTCGTAACGCGTGTCATCGCCGAACTTCAACCCGTGCCCGGGCTGACCCATCAATTAGCAGTCACAGCGATTGATCACATTGTCATCACGACCGGATCACTTGAACGAACTTGTGGCGCCATCACCGAGCAACTGGGATTGCCGCTCAAACGAATTCGTGATGCGGGACATGGAGTGCGTCAAGGATTTCATCGAGCTGGCTCGTTGATTCTTGAAATTGTTGAGCGTCCCGACTTGGCTCCAGAAACCCCAGCAGAAATTTGGGGAGTTGTATTTGTCGTTGACGACCTTGATGCCACGGTCGCTTGGCATGGACCCGATGCCGTCGGTGCGATACGTGATGCTGTGCAAAATGGTCGAAGAATTGCCTCAATCAAAAAAGAAGTGGGATTGGGTTTGCCAGTGGCGTTGATGTCACCACATGTGCGCTGACGTTTTACCAGCCGTCTTCTTCATGCTTTTTTGCGAGGTACTCAAGGCCTGCAGAACAGTCATTGTTCTTTGCACACCAGTTGCAGTGTCCCGCGGGGCGTAAAACTGGTTCTGCTTTTCCGAGTTTGAGCTCGATGGCGCGCACAAGTCCGTCTTGTAGACGGCGGGCAGTTGAGCGAAGCACTGCTTCGGAAATATCTTCTTGTTGAACTTCGGCGGTATCGAGGTAATAACTAGCAACTTTTCGCGGTGCATTACCAATCGCTAAGAAATCGATGAGTGCGTACAAACGCAAATCGTCATAGTGCGCAGGAGACCAACGGCCAGTTTTGAGATCAATAATGACTTTGTCGGGCGGTCTGCCAAGAGCAAGATCGACTTTGCCGCCGATGCGAATGCGATTGTTCGAAAGATTGAGTGCAAGCGAACTTTCGACTTGCGGAATCCACGAACTTTTGATGGGTGGAAAACATTCGGTGAAGCGTGTGAATAGTGCGCTGCATTCGCCGACCAATTCGGCACGGGCAAATTCGTCCAGCGTGATTAAGAATTCACTAATAGATTTTCCGGCGTCGTTGCCGAGTCGTGAAATTGATTCTTCAATGAGATCAGTTGGCGGCATGGGGTGACGCAAGTTGATCGAGACCTCGATGGCTTTATGAACGATGGTGCCTTTGCAGTTGGCGTTTGTCCATTCGAATGGTCCTTGGCCATCAAGAAAAAAGCCTTCGCACGAAAGAGCATTCGTGAGGCTTTGTTTGCTGAGATAAAAGCGATTCTCATAGGTGGCAATGTCGGGCAGTAAATGGGCGACGGGCAAAAGGGCTTGTTCGAGATCGGCCCGAATTTCGTCGGCGAGTGACGGAGGAATATCGGGGCGAGCCTCGGCTTTGCCGAGCATGTCGATGACCCTCTGTTGGGCGGGGTTATAGGTCTCAGACATGGTGGCTCCTCACGGCGAAACCTTAGGTCGGGGGTGGGGCATGAACGGTTGATCGAGTCTCGGCGTTCTCCGGAATGTTCTGTGCCATACCCCTTTTTTAGAGTGATCTTTCTGATGGAAGCCACGACCGTTCACTTTGCCACCGCCGCCCGCACGCTCGGGCGAGAGGCCCGTACTCGGGGTTTGGTCGTGCCCGGGTTTCGTTGTCCGCCACGTATCGTCGGGGCCGATCGATCAATTCGTCGTTTTGATGGCGGGGTCACGGTGGCGGTTCGGGTGAAAGGTCGGCCGTGGGTGGCGGTGTTGGCCGACATGATTGAAGGGTTGGTCGTGGCCAACCTGCTCACGCCACCATTGGCCGATCGGTTGCGAGGCGAAATGTGGATGGCCCTCGGATTTACTTGCGAAGCATCGCCAATCGACCGACCGTCCCAGGTTGCTTAACCCCGCAACTTGAAACAGTCGGCCGATCAGATGCGTACTTAGCCGGGGTACCAGCCGTTGACGTCGGCGAGGAGGTGGGCTTTGCCGTATACGTAGAAGCACACTTTGCCGTTGGCACTCACGGGGGCGATGACAGCGTTGGGGATGATTTGGTTGCTCGTGAAGTTGAGGTTGCTGGCGTTTGGTCGGGTGCCGCATGGGTACACGGTGACGTAGCCACCTTCGTTGGGTGCTTCGGTGTTTACGGCGGTGACGTTGAGTGACACTGCTCCGACTCCGGTTGCGGGGACACCGCCTTTTCCGGTGACGGTGAATTCGATGGGTGTTCCGCCACCGAGGCCGTCGCCGACTTTGCCGACTGCAACGCTGCCTGAACCATCACGAGTATCAAACAATCGCGCCGGCGACACGGCTGTGAATGCTGCTCCATTTGGTAGCCAGCCGTTGACGTCGGCCAGGAGGTGGGCTTTGCCGTACACGTAGAAGCACACTTTGCCGTTGGCACTCACGGGTGCGATGACCGCGTTGGGGATGATTTGGTTGCTCGTGAAGTTGAGGTTGCTGGCGTTTGGTCGGGTGCCGCATGGGTACACGGTGACGTAGCCGCCTTCGTTGGGTGCTTCGGTGTTGACGGCGGTGACGTTGAGTGACACTGCTCCAACTCCGGCTGCGGGGACTCCGCCTTGTCCGGTGACGGTGAATTCGATGGGTATTCCGCCACCGAGGCCGTCACCGACTTTGCCGACTGCAACGCTGCCTGAACCATCACGGGTATCAAACAAACGCGCCGGCGTCAGCGGAACGATTGGGCGGGTTGTCGCTTGTATTCGGGCAATATCAAAAGTTTTAAATCCGACAAGAGGGTAATTGACCCAGCTTGCCATTATTTTTCCGTTGCGCAGGCGGACAAGATCAATGATATTTCTTTCTCCGCTATCGGCCCTCCGCGTTATTGAACCGTTCGTGCCGAAAGTTGAGTCAATCGAACCGTTCTCGTTGAGTCGATTGATGATCACTTGGTCTGTTGCATACCCGATCAGAATTCGTTGATCCGGTTGCACCGCCACGACTGCATACACGCTGCTTCCAACTCCCGCGTAGCGGATATAACCGTTTGTCCCAAATGTGGTATCGGTAGTACCCGAAGATGAGAGCCGGGTTAAGAAAATTTCGTGAGATGTACCAAAATCGGACTGTCCAGAAATGAGCAGTCGACCATCGGGTAAAACGTTCACTGTGGCTGCATAATTGCCGCTGGTGCCAGGTCCGACAAAGGCAAACCCGTTGGTTCCAAAAGTTGTGTCAAGCGTTCCGTTTGCTGAATATCTTGAAATGAGAGTTCGGCTATCGCTGGTGCTAGCCAGTTCACCCACCACAATGATTTTTCCGTCAGCAGAAACATTCATTGCAGAAACCAGTGCCGCGCTCGTGTCTGGTGAGGCGATCAATGTTGATCCACCTGTACCAAATGAGCTATCAATCGTGCCATTTGCATTCAGGCGATACATACGGGATTCACCTGCGGTCGTTGTGGACGCTGTGACCAATATTTTGTTATCAGGTAACACCACCATCTTCGTTGGGATCATGTTGTCAACCGTGAACGCTGCTGTGCCAGATACACCAAATGTCGGGTCAAGAATTCCAGCATTTGTAAAACCCAAGACAACCGGGCTGCCGGTACTGATTGGTTGTTGGGCTAACACGAGAATGCGACCACTTGATTGAGATTCAAGATTAAGCAAGTAACTTGCTGCACCTACGGGTCCGGCGGCAAGTCCAATTGTTCCGATACCGACACCGAAATCGCTTCCGAAACTGCGGTCAATCGTGCCGTCGGAACGGTATTTAACGAGATACATGTACGGCGCGGCAATCGATACGCCGCCGAGCGTAATGAACGATCCATCCGCTAGTTCAAGGATTCGCGAACCGTACACACCATTCAGAAGGCTATTTTGCTGAGTGAACCCTCCTGATAAAAACGTTGCATCGGGTTTTCCTAGAGAATCAAGGCGGACGATGACAGCTCGGTAAGATTCGATTGAGCCTGTTGTTTGGCCCACGAGGATGTAACGACCGTCGCCTTGGACTGTTCCGCTGAATGCGAGTGCAGAAAAACCAACGGGCGTTCGGCTGATGCCACTATTCCCAAACGTTGAGTCAAGAACCCCGTTGCTTGATAGGCGAATTGCCAATAAATCGGCTTTTTCGGGATTGGTTGATGCAAAACCAAAGATAACAATTTTCCCAGAAGAATCAATATGAATACCTAAAAAAGCTGCGTCGCTGGCTGGAGAAACGAAGGTACCGCTCGCGCTAAATGTCGTGTCAATTGATCCGCTGGAATTGAGTCGCAATGCCAATGAAGTGTCCGCACCCCCAATAACTGTGATTCCTGCGACGACAATTTTGCCGTCGGCTTGTAGGGCGATGGCACTGATCGCTTGCGCTGATGAAACATCGACCCAGCCATCGGTATCAAAACTGAGGTCAGGTGTTCCATTTGTATTGAACTTGGCAACGATGCCGCGAGTTTCGCTGCCAACGCCTATGCGACGACTACCTCCGACGACGATTTTGTCACCAGTTGTGATGGCCACAGACGAAAATGAAGTTTCAGTAGGTGTAAAAAACTCGCGGAGACCATCTGAATCAAATGTGCTGTCGTATTCGCCGTTTGAGAGCAGCCGTGCTACGTACGAGCTTGTCGCGTCAGAACCGTCTCTGACAGTTCCGATGACAACGAGTCGACCAACTGAGTCAAACGCCATCGTTGAAGGTCCTCCCGAGATGGTCGATCGCGAAATACTCAAGTACTTAACACCTGGGGTGACACTTGGGGGGACGCTAGATACGGCGTAGGTCGTATCAAAGGCACCACTGGATGTGAGCTTGATAATGAGTGCATCGCGGTATGGATCGGGTACCACTGTGTTGTAATCCGACATGGCACGAACAAAAATCGAACCGTCACTTTGTGTTAGCACTGCGTTGCCTTCAGAGTCGCCGGACCCAAGAGGAATTGAACGCCACCCAGTCAAATTAAAGGTGGTGTCAAGTGAGCCATCGGTGTTGAATCTCGCAACCAAAATCTGGTCAACCCCGGCGATTTCTACTTTGCCAGTGGTCACGATCTTGCCGTCGCTCTGAACAGCGGCGTCATAGAACGTTGACGGCCCGCCGAATTCGTGCAATACACGGCCGGCAAAGAATGACTGGTCGCTATCGCCGTCAGCAGCCGACACATGAGCAGCAGTTGTCATAGCTACTGAGGCCAACAAAGTGGCTGCAATCGCTGAACGTACAACACGTTGTGTGAATCGAAGTTTCATTTCTCCGCCATTTCGACCAGGGGGCAAGATTTGTCCCTTTGACTGATCGCACCTTAGCCAAACCGCCCTAGCCTTGGGAGCGGCGCCCGGGTGGCGGAATAGGCAGACGCGGGGGGCTTAAACCCCCCTTCCTTACCAAAGGAGTATGGGTTCAAGTCCCATCCCGGGCACCAACACCACCACTTGAGATCTTGATCAGATATTTATGCGAGTGACACCCCGTCGGCGACGACAATGATTTCGCATCGCTCGTGATTGGTTGAGGAGGAATTGCCTCATATAGTCACAGAGCGCACAAGCGGTCTGGCTCGGAGCAGGGGTATCATTTCGTCGCTCCAGTGTTAGTACCACTGGCGCTCCGCGTCCAAGTCGCTCAAAGGAAACCGCTGTGTCCGATCAATCCAAACTAACCCCACTTCAGGCCGCTGAAGCCCGCCGACTTGCTGCTCAGCAAGCCAAAACGAATAAGGTCCCTCAGACTCGTTCTGAAGAAGAGAAGGCGGCTCGCAAAGAACGAGTCACCAAGGCCAAGGACGCTTTGAGTCGTTCGGTGGGAATTAAGGGAGACCATGTTGCTGGCGCACGTGCAGCGATCAAGACCTACTTGCAGCGTCTCAATGAGCCGAACCAGCCCGATGATGGCCGCTTTGAAATGTTGATCGAAGCCCCGTTCAAGGTACCTGAAAAGAAGAAGACAAACGGCCCGCGTTTTTAACTTGATTGCGGCGAATTGACATGCATCTTTCGTCGTTCGTTGAAATGGTTGAATCTGGGTTTGACGATCGCGTTCTACTAGGCGATGAAAATTCACAGATAACCGGAACTGAATTTGGTTTTCTTGTTCGTCTCGGTGCGACCCAAATTCACAACAAGTACGCCTCGGTCATGTACGTAGGCGAGAATCACGCGCTGCTTCCCGTCGCCTTGTTTGCTGCGGCGTGGGCAGGTGTTCCATTCGTTCCGGTTAATTACCGACTCGAAGATCGCCAGTTACGAATGTTGATTGATCGTTACCCAAATTCATTGGTGCTCACCGATCCATTGACGGCAGCTCGTTTGGAAGAATTGTCACCGCTGATTCTTGGTGAGTGGCTCAGTGCATTATCCACGATTGATCTCGAAGAAGTCGGGCCAACCGAACCAGCTGAAAATGATGATGATGTTGCAGTGGTGCTCTTTACGAGTGGCACGACATCAGAACCGAAGTCGGCGTTGTTGCGACATCGTCACTTGATGGCCTATTTGTTGGGGTCGGTTGAATTTGGCAGTGCCGATGATTCGGAAGCAGTGCTGGTTTCGGTGCCTCCATATCACGTCGCTGGTATTGCCAATATGTTGTCGAATCTCTTTTCGGGACGTCGATTGGTGTATCTAAAAAGTTTCTCCGCTCAAG
>CAFBLJ010000035.1_pt1 | contig 15729 bp, 12 predicted proteins | sample 7268081 | NCBI WGS metagenome assembly CAFBLJ01 (sample SAMEA6814025, study PRJEB35770) | freshwater metagenome | biome: Freshwater; feature: Freshwater reservoir; material: water | place: Czech Republic | collected 2016-04-20 | depth 30m m
ACGAGCGCCAAGTGGCAGGATGATTATGTGGATGTTGAGACCCTGCGCCAATTAATTGAGGGAGTTTCTTCAGGCACTATCGCGCCCGACGAAGCCGTCGAGCGTTTGAAGCGACTGCCCTTTAGCGACGTTGGCGACACGCTGGTCGATCATCACCGACACTTACGCCAAGGAGCACCCGAGGCGGTCTATGGACCAGGCAAGAGCCCCGAACAGTGCGTTTTGATCGTACGCGAACTTCTCGACCACGGCACCGGACCTGTACTCGTCACGCGCACCACCGTTGATCAACACAAGGCCCTTGAAGCTGCTTTTGGGGTCGCCGATACTGCGCACGGGTCAATGCTGTGGCGAGCACCCGAAACTTGGTACACCGGCAACGCACTTGTTATTTCGGCGGGCACCGCCGATGTTCCGATCGTTGACGAATGCATTTTGGCTTTACGTGCGCATGGCATATCAGCAAACCGCATCATCGATGTCGGTGTCGCTGGTTTACATCGTCTGCTGAATCGACTCGGCGATGTGATGGCCGCTGATGTAATTGTTGTTGTCGCAGGCATGGAAGGCGCGCTTGCAAGTGTGATTGGTGGATTGAGTGGCAAGCCAGTGATCGCTGTACCAACCAATGTTGGATACGGCTCGGGACTCGAAGGCGTGACTGCACTATTAGCAATGCACGCAACATGCGCAAACGGCGTCACTGTTGTTGGTATTGATAACGGTTACGGTGCAGCGTGCGCAGTGGCACGCATCGTGCGTTCACTACGTCCCGATCAAACACAGGCAAAGCAAGCATGAGTACTGCTGCGTGGTTCCATTGTGGTGCTGGCACGGCCGGAGACATGACCTTGGCATCACTCGTTGATGCTGGTGCCGATTCATTAAAGGTCATTGAAATTCTCGGCGGTCTTGCACTTGACGACTACGCATTGATGTTTGAACGCACTCAACGCGCCGGAGTCGGCGCGACTCGGGCCATCGTTGGGGTACATCATCACGACGATCACGATCATCATCGAGCATGGCGCGATATCAAGCAGCTCTTAGTTGACTCCGAACTTCCCACTCGCGTTCGTGAACGAGCCCTGAAAGTTTTCGCCATACTTGCTGAAGTTGAAGCCAACATTCATGGCGTCGCAGTTGACGACATTGAGTTCCACGAAGTCGGAAGTGTTGATGCAATCGTTGACATTGTCGGAGTCTGCGCCGCACTTGAGGTTCTCAACATTGATCACATTTTTTGTAGCAATATTGCTATCGGCCATGGGCATATCAATTCGGCGCACGGTACCTTGCCCAACCCCGCACCCGCAGTCACCGCTTTGGCCGCTTTACGGGGAATCACTTTGATCGGACTAGACGATCATCGTGAACTGGCAACTCCGACTGGCGTTGCCTTGATGGCTGCACTCGCTGATTCATTTGGTGCAATGCCACCACTCACCGTGAGCAGCGTCGGTTACGGCGCTGGGACTAACGACATTCCTGGTCGCGCCAATGTTGTCAAAGTTGTGATTGGTGAAACGTTAGAAAAAACCGTTCTTTCTGGAGCCGGGCAAGATGTACAACTTCTTGAAGCCAACGTTGATGACGTCTCTGGCGAAGTCATCGCCCACACCATTGCCGAATTACTGAATGCTGGTGCACATGACGCATGGGCGACTCCCATCGTGATGAAAAAGGGCCGCCCCGCATTTACGGTTCACGCGTTATGCGATCTTGCGCTCACTGAAAAAATCTCGGCCGTGCTCGTTTCTGAAACTGGCACGCTCGGTTTACGTGGTTCGGTCATTCAGCGTTGGCCGCAAACTCGCGAAGAAAAGTCTGTCACCGTTCAAGGTCACAAAATTCGTATCAAAATTGGCAGTGGTCGAATCAAGGTCGAAAACGATGATGCAGTGATGGCAGCACGGGCACTGTCGCTTCCCTTACGTGAAGTATTGGCTTTGGCCGAGCAAGCCGCGCGATTACTCAACTAGTGAGTGCAGTGTTCACAATCTGATTGAGTTGATCGATTTCAATTTCGCCCGAGGCACGAACTTTTACTTTTCCATCCGCTCCAACGATGGCAAAAAATGGATAGCCCGAAACTCCGAACGCGTTTGCTGCATCCATTGATTTTGAGTCAGCCATAACTGGCCACGGCCAACCCTTAGCAACGACCCACTGTGATGGCGGGTAGTTAGGTCGATCGCTCGCTACAGAAGTGCTAACACCGATGATTTGCAAATCGGCCGGAATCGCACCCGATGCTTGCCATTCGATGAGGCGTGGAACTTCACGATTGCAATGAGGACACCAATGCGCAAGGAACACAACCATGTACGGCTTGCCGTCACCAGGAGTCACCGAAAGATTTGATCCATCAAAGGCGTGTCCATTCAAAGTTGGCGCAATTAACCCAAGCGTTGAGTCGTCGCCGGACTCGGGCAAGGCCTCAAGTACTTCACCGACTACTTCAACTGGCTGATTCTCACCAGCAGAAACTGCCCCATCACTCATTGGTGTGTTCGACGAATCTTTTGAGCCACCCGCGACAACCGCAATCACCAGAGCAATCACTATCGCGAGCGTGACTCCGCCAAGAACCAACTTGTTGTTGTTTGACTTCTTGATTGGTTGCTTGGCCATTTTCTGCTCACTTCTCGGACAACTGGTCGTGTGGTGTATTCGGCTGAACAAAAAGTAGCGCGGCGATCGCGATAAATCCGCTCAGGGCCATGAAGGCAAGTGTCACAAAGCCCGCCCGACGAAACCAGACATCTGTGCACGATGGTCCAATTCCACAAGCGCCGTCACCAAGCGAAGGCTTCCATTCGATGAGATAGTGATAGCCCGACAAGCACACCCCGGCGACCAACATCGGTAACGCGTACCAGCGCGCATTGCGATCTTTACGAATCGCCGCCACCAGCAAAATGCCAGCCAACGGGTACATACAAATGCGCTGAAACCAGCACAAGCGGCAGGGAACATAATGAGCGACTTCACTGAAGTACAGACTTCCAGCCGTTGCACACGCCGCGACCAGCCAGGCCAACCACAGTGACAATCGACGAATTTCGGCGACGACTGCTGCCTGTGGCGAAATCAAAAGTCCTAACAGGGCGTATGAGACTGCCCCAACCAGCGCGATGAGCGCCAATAAGGACGTAAAAAGTTCAACGGTTCTTACATCCATCATTGTCAGTATGCCCGCCCCACAGGCAAGAATGGAAACCTTGAACGAGTTAGAGCCCAAAGTCCCGATCGTTATTTCGGCCCAAGATCTGCAGGCTCTTGACCGTACCGACATCGTCGTCGCCGATGTGCGCTGGTATCTCGACGGACGCGATGGTCGCAAGGCTTATACCGAGGGTCACATTGCGAATGCGATTTTCGTTGACCTTGATCGCGACCTTGCTTCGTCCGATCGAACAGACGCCACAAATGGTCGGCATCCATTTCCTACTCCATCGGCTTTCGCTGGCGCGATGTCACGACTTGGTATCGGAAGCGACTCATACGTTGTTGCATACGACGACACCGGTGGCATGACGGCATCGCGACTCGTTGTCATGTTGCGCATGCTCGGATGTAAGGCATCGGTACTTGACGGTGGCATTGCTGCCTGGCAACGCGCTAACGACCAACCACTTGCTGCGGGCAAACCCACAACCGTCAAAGCTGCAATATTTGCAACTGTTGAATGGCCCACCGATCAACTCGTCACCAAACACGATCTCGAATCAATCGTCGCCGACGGTGCAATCACTTCACGACGGGTCATTCTTGATGCGCGTTCAGCCGATCGTTTTGCTGGCGTTGTCACTGATGCCACCGCAAAACTTGATCCTCGACCTGGTCACATTCCTGGAGCATTCAGTGCACCGTGGAACGCCGTCATTAATTCAGAAACAACAACATTCAAAACAACTGACGAACTGCGCAGTCATTACGAGTCACTTTGTGTAGATCTTGCCGATGAAGTCGTTGCGTATTGTGGCAGCGGAGTTTCGGCATGCGCCAACATCGTTGCGATTGAGCATGCTGGCTTTGCAACACCACGACTATTCGTTGCCTCATGGTCAGGCTGGTCATCTGATCCCGAAACCCCGACCGAAATAGGGGCCGTTGAACCCAATCGTGATTCGTTCGTCACGCAAGTCGCTGCGATCAGTTCAAACGCTGTGCGAGCCCTTCGACGAGCACGCCAAAAAAATCGACTCGCTGAAGTTGAATGGTTTGAAGCGCTATATCGCGTGTACCTAGCGGCGTTTATCTTCGGTGGCGGAATTTTATTTATCTCGGGTCTCGTTCCCGACAAGCCAGTCGCTGATTCAATGGCGACCGACGTCGTAAAGTTCGGACCTGCATGGCTTGGTCTCATCGGAATCTTGGCGGTCGCCATGGGACTTCGCTCAGGCAGCCGCGGCGGACCACTAGCAATTGAAGAAGCAGATGTTCGCCACGTGTTGTTGGCACCTGTGAGTCGTCAACGAGTACTTCTTCGCCCAGCGGTTCAGCGACTTCGTTCGGCGATGTTTGCTGCAGGTGCAGCAGGAGCAGTTGCTGGTCAATTGGCAGGCCGTCGCTTACCTGGAAGTGGAATGTCATGGGCAATGTCGGGCGCGCTATGGGGCATCACTGCTGGCGCGCTTTTTGTCGGGTCAGCGCTGTGCGCGCATTCACTCAAACTTCGAGGCTGGATGGCCAGTGTCATTGGGGGCGCATTGATCGCTTGGCAATTCGCCACTGCACTTCCCAGTTCAAAACTCACCGGGCCCGGCGACTTGCAAGGTGGTCTTGCGTTGTGGGGCGAACGGACGCGAGCCAGCGAGCTCATCCCATCGGTTGTTGCAGTACTCCTCGTCGTGATTGGCCTTGCACTCTTGGCACGGCAATCACTTGAAGCATTGTCACGTCGTTCAGCACTCGTCACTCAATTGCGTTTTGCAGTGACATTGCAAGACCTTCGTACCGTGACTTTGTTGCGTCGCCAACTCAGTCAAGAGCGCAGTCGTAATCGCCCATGGATCAAAATGAAACGAAAAAAGGCCAAGAATCGCTTCTCTGCTGAATGGAATCGCGGCTGGCAGGGTTTGTTACGTTTCCCATTGAGTCGCATCACCCGAATCGTCACATTGACCATCGTTGCTGGTTTATGCCAAGTGGCGGTTTATAACGGCACAACTCCAGCGGCATTAGGCAGCGGTCTTGCATTATTTATTTTGGGACTTGAAATTTGTGAACCATTCGCTCAAGAAATTGATCAGGGTGAACGAACTGACGCGTATCCGAAATTGCGTGGTGTAATGTATATCGCTCTCTTATCTTCGACGGCAATTATCGCGATTCCGATCGCAGGCATCATGGTTGCCACGATGGGAGTTGTCGAACCTCACATGTGGTCAGTCGCGGCAATCTGCGCCGTTCCTTCTTTGGTCGGTGGTCTTGCTGGTGCAGCAATCAACATTGTTTCGGGTGCACCTGATCAAGTTTCGTCAACCGCACAAGCCAACATGATGCCGCCAGAAGTTGCCGGCACCGTGAGTCTCATCAAAGCAATTTGGCCAGTAGTCCTTGCGGTACTCGGAAGCTTGCCCATGGTCGGCGCTCGTATGGCTCTTGCCGACGGCAACGCGCCAGAAGCTCCGGCTCTTCGCATTGCAATTGCCATTGTACTCATGGCCATGATTATCGGTGGCTGGGTGCGCTTCCGCGATGACATAAAGAAATCTTTGAACACCGCCGCTACTGAAAGTCGCGGACAGAAAACTCGTACCGGAGGAAACTCATGAGCCGCCATCCCAAACCACCCAGCGCACAAAAGGGTGAATCTTCGTCAACAAGTCGTAAAGCCGAACCGGTCTTGCCCGCAGCACTCATTGCCAACAATGTTGCTAAGGACTACGGCGACGGTCCAGCGTTGTACCCATTGTCGTTACGAATTGAAGAGCACGAAAAAGTTGCATTGATTGGCCATAACGGCTCGGGTAAAACAACTTTCTTGCGTATGGCGACCGGACTACTTGAGCCCGCATCAGGTTCGATTACTGTCTTTGGACAAGAGCCAGGTTCAATGGACGCTCGCAGCAAACTGAGTTATCTTGCCGACGCTCCCACGTTCTATGACGACCTGTCGGTGTGGGAACACCTCGAATACACCGCACGTTTGCACAACATGGGTACATGGGAGCAAAAAGCTGCCGATCTCTTGGGACAACTTGGTATCTACGATCGCGCCGACGATCTGCCCACTCGCTTTAGCCGTGGTCTCAAACAAAAGGCCGCTATTGCGATTGCATTTATTCGACCGTTCGAATTGATGCTTGTTGACGAACCCTTCGTTGGGCTCGATGCCGACGGCAAAGAAGCGCTCCTCGACCTCTTCGACCAAGCCTCGGCTGATGGTGCTGCGCTTGTTGTTGCCACTCACGAACTGAGCTTTGTTTCACGTACAGCTCGCACAATTGCCTTACGAGATGGTTCTTTGGTGTTCGATGGTGAGTCGTCACAAGCCGAAGCCCGTGGGCTCGTTGCTGTTGAAGGCACCGCTACCCAAGACTGAAAAACCAGCACTACACTTTGCGACATGCTCGAGTTCACATCACTCAAAGTAACCGCAAACAACTCCGCCGATCTTGCGACCCAACTTACGTCGATGTCAGCACAAGGTTGGCAAGTTGTCAGTATTGTCGCGACGGGCGAAATCGTCGCGTACTTGTCACGTCCAGTTAGCGTCACCGCGACTACTCCAGTTCAGCCGACTCCCGTCAATGACTCAGCTGGTTGGGCCGCGACAAATACACCGGCAAGCCCCACCACATTTATCTCACCAACACCTGCATCAGCACCGACCTCGACTCCAGTTGCCACACAATCCGCGGTACCTAATGTTCCGGCCGATTGGTACAAAGATCCTGCTGGCCGTTACGAGTATCGCTATTGGGACGGCTCGAAGTGGACCGAAAATGTGTCACGCGCCGGCGTGATGTATAAAGATCCTCCCACTAAGTGACTAACGGACTACGAGACTCACAAATTGGTCTCGTCACTTTTGGATAGTTTGGTTCTGTGACTACTACTCAGATGCGCGCGACATCGGTTGGCCATGCGGGCATCTTTATTGAGACTCGACAAGGGTCAATATTGTGTGATCCGTGGTTCAACCCTGCGTTCTTTGGATCGTGGTTTGTCTTTCCACGCAATGATCAACTTCCTGCCGATTTTTATGATGCACTACGCAAACCGTCTTACTTGTACATCTCTCATCTCCACGGTGATCACCTTGATGAAGAATGGTTGCCGGCAAATATTGATTTAGCCACACCAATTTTGTTACCCGAATTCCCGACTCCCGAACTTGAGCGTCGCTTACGTAAAATTGGCTTTACTGAATTCATCCATACAGTTGACGGAGTCGAACACGACCTAGGCGATGGTCTCACTGTTGCGATACATGTAGAAACCTCAATCACCGATGGTCCCGCCGGAGACTCCGCACTTGTCGTGAGTGATGGTGTTCATCGAATAGTCAACCAAAACGATTGTCGCACCAGTGACCTCAACGCTCTTCGAGCTCACGGGCCGATTGATTTACATTGGTTGCAATTTTCTGGGGCTATTTGGTACCCCATGGTGTATCAAGAATCTCCCGAGCGCATGCGTGAACTCATCGATCTCAAAGTTGATAGTCAATTTGCGCGCGCCATGCGCTACGTCGAGGCACTTGATGCTCGAGCCGTTGTTCCTTCGGCCGGTCCCCCGTGTTTCCTTGATCCTGATCTCTTTCAGTTCAATGTGATTACCGGTGATGAACTGTCAATCTTCCCCGACCAAACTCAGTTTCTGTCGCGACTTCAGGAAGCATCACGCCAAGGCATCTTGAATATGCCCGGGACATGCATCACCATCGGCGACGAGTTGCAAGTTGATCATCTGCTACCAGATGCCGACGTGCAGAAGATCTTTTCTGACAAGTTGACATACCTTCGTCAATACCAATCTGACTATCTCGGTTGGCTCGACAACATGAAAGCAAACTGGGCTCAGCCAACCGATGATTTGTTGAACACGCTCAAAGCATGGTGGGAACCATTGCTTGCAATGGCGCCTGCACTTCGTCAAGGAATTGGAGCCGCATGTTTGTTGCGCGCCGGCGACCTTGACATCTTGATTGATTTTCCGAATGGCGAAGTTCGAGCCTTCAATGATGAGCCGTATGGATTCCGTTTTGAGATTGACCGGCGGCTGGTCGAAACAGTCGTTGCGCAAAATGCCGTCGACTGGAGCGACAAATTGTTCTTGTCCTGCCGTTTCTCGGCCTGGCGTTCAGGTTCGTATAACGAATACATCTACAACTTCTTCAAATCACTCAGTGCTGAACGTATGCAACGTACCGAAGCAGAAGCAGTCAAGAAATTTGCGCCAGCCACGCCAAGTGACGAAATCACAATTGGCAACTACATCGTCGAGCGATATTGCCCACACCGCAAAGCCGATCTTTCAGTCTTTGGTGAATGCTCAGGGACCGAACTCGTGTGCACATTGCACGGTTGGAGATTTGATCTCGAGACCGGTGAATGCCTCACCGCGCAAGATCGCAAGTTAGTTGTCCGACGCGCCCAATAATCGAAGCCGATAGGCAAAGCGATAAGAACCAGCGGCAATCGAATGTCGTGGATCGATATCGGGTCCACAACTTGCAGTGCCAACTCCGCGGTGAGCGACATCGATATGCACTGTCAAGGCTTCACGCCACGTCAACTCGGTGACATCGGCCGCCGCAAAGAGATCGTCGTCGCGGTGGTGAACTGCCGACATGTGCAAACCTGCTGGATTCAGCGCTTCAATGCGTAATCGCACGCCATCACGACTACGGATGATTTCCATCCACCGACAATCGGTTCGTAACCCAAATTCTTGAGGAACGATGTAAGGCAACTCATCTGGTTCATCGCTCCAGATGCCCAGCAAAGCACCCGAGTTACGATCGGGCATGTTTTCTAACGGCCCCCGGCCGTACCAACTCAATTCATCAAAACCTGCGGGGAGTTCAAAGACCACGCCAATGCGTGGCAGGTCTGCCAATGACTCTGGCACAACAACCGTGTGATCAAACACAACCGCTCCATCAACATCAACATATGAATCACACTGATGATTGACCAAAGAATTTGCCGGCTTGGTATTGATTCCAGTAGCCAACCAATTCCATAGAGCGCGACCGCCAATGCCCATCTGTGAAGCCAAATCGGGCATCAACTTGAAACCATCATTGTCCGTCGCAGCTCGCCACAGGTTTAATCGCGGATTGCCACCAAGTAACACGTCGATTTCGGCTCGATCTTCATCTGACGCACGTTTTGGCAAACGCTGCGGTGTCGCCGCACGAACTACGACTTGGTCCCAACAAACCAAACACCCAGCCGTACACCAGGGAGTTGCTTTCTTTGCGAACCAGCGAAGAGTCAGAAGAACTTCTCCATTGAGTTTTTTCGCTTCGAGGAGATTGGTTGGAGCATCAATCAACGCCGATTGCCCAGCCTCAACCTGAGGTGACCAGTTCCCCGACTCGACAATTTCGCCATCAAGAGTAAGTTCCCAGGTTCCGCGCAACCATGCAGAATTGCGGAACGATTGCCGATTGGTCACGCGCAATTTCCAGCCCGTTTGTTCAACGGCAATTGGACGATGCACCCACATCAACTCTTGAATTGCCGGGTGGGGTTCACAATCGGGTGATACCAGACCATCAGCAACGAAGTTTCCGTCGTTGGGGTGGTCACCGAATTGGCCACCATAGGCAAAGCGTTCTTGACCATTTTTCAATGTTTGACGCAACCCGTGATCTTTCCACTCCCATACGAACCCGCCCTGCAACAAGCGATGTTGATCAATGACTTTCCAATAGTCAGCAAGACCGCCATTTGAATTACCCATCGCATGGCTGTACTCGCACAAGATCAATGGTCGCTCACCGAGTTTTGCAGTGACGTACAGGTCTAATGCTGATGCCGGTGCATACATCGGGCAGACAACATCGGTGACATTCTTTCCGCCGTCGCTCCAACCTGCATGAAAGACCGCACCTTCGTAGTGCAACAAGCGACTCGGGTCGACTCGTCGTATGTGGGCAGCACATGCATCGTGATGTTCGCCATAACCCGACTCATTGCCAAGGCTCCACATAATGATGCTCGGATGATTGCGATCACGTTCGACCATGCGTGCCACTCGCGACAACCACGTTGCGGCATAACGCGGATCATGACACAGACTGGTGTTGAAACCATGACTTTCAATATTTGCTTCATCAATGACGTACAGCCCATATTCATCACAGAGGTCGTAGAAGCGATGATCATTTGGGTAATGCGAAGTGCGAACTGCATTGATATTGGCCCGCTTCATCGTGATGATGTCCTGGCGCATGTCTTCAACAGAAACTGCTTTGCCTTTGTCGGGATGATGATCATGGCGATTGACACCCATGATGGTGATTGCCCGACCATTCACACTGACTAAACCATCTTGAATTTCGACGCGACGGAAACCAACCACCTGTCCGACGACTTCAGACACTTCCCCGTCGGAATTAACTAACTCGCACAGCAGTCGGTAGCGCTGCGGTGTCTCGGCCGACCATGGTTGCGCTTTTGGTATGTCAAATGTTGTCGTTGCGATATGGCCCGAAAATGCATAGGGCTGAATATGTCGATATGGAACTTTCGCGACGTGTACTTTTCCAAGTCGTTTTCCGTCAATCGTTTCAACCCATGAACGAGTTGTCCAACCACGGTCAAGTGGACTTTGCGAATCTTGATCGGCGACACCAATGAACGCCGAAATATTCATCGTCGCAAGACCCAGATCGGCATCCCAATCGGCGTGAGCGTGTAGTTGCGCAATATGTACTTGAGCGCGCGACTCTAGAAAGACTTCACGATGCAACCCCGCCATCCACCATTGGTCTTGATCTTCAACATATGACTGGGCGCTGTAACGAGGCACAAAAATTGCGAGCGTGTTCTTGCCCGCTTGCAAATAGTCGGTGATGTCGTATTCGCTGGGTAGCCGACTATCGGTGCCGTAACCAACAAACGAACCATTGACGAATACCGCATGCACGCTTTCGGCAGCACCGATATGAATAATCGTGCGGCGCGACTTCCAATTCTTCGGCACCGTAAATGTACGGCGGTATACACCCGTTGTGTTTTCGGAAGGAGTCTCGGGCGGACGCAATGGCCACGGCATTTGCACATTGGTGTAATGCGGAAAATCACCGGTTTCCTGAACTGTCCAGTTTCCTGGAACGGCAACCGTCAGCCAACCCGCAGTTGATGCCAAATCTCTTTTGATTGCGGTGTTCGGAACTGCATCGGGCGATGACCACAACTTGAGTTGCCAGTTGCCGTTCAGACTTTGCCACCAGGGCGATGCCTCACGTCCAACTCGCGCTTCATCAGCAGATGAGCAAGCCGTCATCACCTGTCGCATTGGCAGTCGACCGATCGACACTTGCGTCGGGTCAACCCACGGACGAAATTCGCTAAAGGCTGAAATCACTCTCTTAGCGTGTCACGCCGCAGGTGGCGTGGAGTGCACCCAGATCTTCATGCCCATCGGAGCCAGGTCGGCTGACCAGATGTAGTCCATAGCCGGCGTCGACATTCGTACACATCCATGTGAAGCCGGATAATTGGGGATCTTGTAGGCCCCATGTAGGCCGATTCCCATGTTGAAGTACTTCGGTCGATAGATATCGCCAAGGTCGCCGGTTCTCCAGCCCTTTTCAACCTGGCGATCGATCACAAAAATGCCGTTTGGAGTAATGGCGTCGCCTTGAACCCACTTGCCCCACTCGTTTTTGTCGCGCTCCTTAAATGGGATACCCGAACCGCTTGAGATATTGATGGTCCAGACCGTGTACGCCTCTTGAATGATGAAAAGCAATTGGCGATCTTTGTCAACTTCAATTAATGAACCTTGATTAGCCGTTCCGTAAGCCCGCGTGGTCGCATTGGTTAACGCAGCAGCAGTTGCATCGTCGACCTCAGAGTTCGCAACGAGCCCGGCATATTTCTGGAAGGCCATCACTGCTTGAGAAGTCGTGACTCCGTAGTCACCATTCGTTGACTGCAACCAAAACCCAAGATCTAGCAAACGCTGTTGTACCCGCGCAGTTTCTGGACCATCGGTTTGACCAACCGCCACAAGTGGGACTGCCATTGATGCGACCGCGACAACGACTGGTTGTAACGGAGGCAATGTTGTCACTGTCGCGATAGTTGTTTCAGGCGGCAAAGTTGTTGGGGTTGTGGTGAAAGGAGGTGCAAGTTCAACGAGAGCCGGCGACTGCACTGCTGCTTCTGCACTTGATGAAACAACGCCCGAACAACCAGAAATCACCAATGAAATCAAGCCAAATGATGCAACCACTAATGCGCGTGCATTTTGTGTGTGGTGAGAAGCTTGAGTCACAGTAAATGTGACCGTAGTTTCTATTTTTTCTTAAGTGGTGGATAGTCCCTGCATACGGGACATAAGTCAGTTGTATTGCTCGGGCAACTCAAACCAAATTGTGAGTCCATATTTGATGCCACTGGTCAACGGCAAGGTCTGATGCGGATGCGTCACCAACGATGGCCACGCCAAAAGTGAGCCCACCGGAACGTTGCGATTCGTAAATGACTGTTGCGGAAAATCAAGTTCGGCACCTTCATATGAATCATTGAGCTTGACCGAGGCCGATACTTGTGCAACATCATGATGAATACGTAAATCGGTTTGACCATCGAGGCTGTACTTAATGATGAAGGCATCGCGGAGTCCGCAGTAATCAATGAGCGGCCACTTCTGTTGCAACTGAGGCCAGATGCGTTCACCCAAATCGATCATGAGGTTCTCGTACAGTCGCGGACTTATAACCGCAAGGCTGATTTCATGTCCAGGAACCGGATCATCGGGGTTCGGTTCAAATCCGCCAACGGCTTCGGCAGCATTGATAACGGCTTGACACATTTCAGCGGTCCAAAAGGACATCATCAAAAGGTTCTCGGCAACTTGCACCATCTCGCCATCGTCATTTTGAGCATCTTGGTAGCCCAGTACTCGTTCGAGATCAGTTGTCATAACCAACAGTCTGCCAGTCGCTCGGGATTGTCCATGGTGACCTTGGTAATTGATCAAGGCTGAACCCAGCAAGTAGTTCACTCACGCCGTTTGGGCGATCAACATCGATCCCAATACTTCGAGCGAGTTCGCCAAGAACCTCGCGCTCATCGATACCACGCTGGTTCAGGTCTTCAAGCGTGACCGCACCATGTCGCTTCGCCAGCCGCTCACCGTCGGGTCCTACCACCAACGGCACATGCACATATTGCGGAGTTGAATATCCCAACAGCTTCTGCAGATGAAGATGCCGTCCCGTGCCAAGCAATAAGTCATCGCCACGAACTACTTGAGTGACACCTTGTTCGGCGTCATCAACAACGACTGCCAAGTTGTAGGCCGGAACGCCATCATTTCGCAGGAGCACCATGTCGTCAATCACCGTCGGGGTCGGACCAGTGACGACATCGTCAACGATGTACTCCTCGTTATTTGATCGAAGCCGCCACGCCGGTGGACGACCACTCTGTTCACGCTCTGAGCGATCCCTAGCCGAAAGGTTGCGGCAGGTACCTGCATATGCCCCTTCAATAGACGGTCCATGTGGTGCTTGAGTCGATTCAAGAATTTCACGACGTGTGCAATAACACGAGTACACCAGATCTTGTTGGCCCAACTGTTCAACGACGTCGCGATAGAGATCAAAGCGCTCGCTTTGACGAATGACGTTTGGTCCAAACGTGATTCCTAATTGAGCAAGCTCGTTGATTTGTTGTACTTCATGTTCGGACTTACTATTCGCGCGATCAAGGTCTTCAAACCGAAGAAGCAGTTCACCATCTTGTTGCCGAGCACACAGCCAAGCGATCACCGCTGTCCGTAAGTTTCCAACATGCAAGGGTCCGGTTGGAGAAGGTGCAAAACGACCAATCACGAGCATATTCTCCCCCATTTAGTCATCAAGATTCTTTCAATCTGCCTAGTCTCTATACATGAACCCGCGACTTCGGCACATGATTGGTCCGACCGTTGCGTTTTCGATGTTGATATGTGTGTCATGTGGTTCTTCTCCGGCAGAAGTTGTGGCCATTGAAGTTGACAACTCAGTCCCGATTTCCATTTCAAATAGCACCTCGCTACCGCCAGCGTCGACAACAACTTCGACCACTGCAATTGATACTTCAGTAACGACATCGACATCAATCGTCATATCGGTCGAGACCCAACCTACGATCACTCGAGCACCGGAAAACGTCGAACCTCCTACGCAGGCTCCGTCAACGATCGCCCCTACTACTCAAGCGTTCGCAACACAGGCGCCGGCAACTCAAGCCCCAATCACCCAACCACCGGTGCCATCAGACCCAGTTGGTTTGCGCATTGAAGCAGAGCATGTGGGTGGTTACAACCGAGATTTATTCGCCGATTGGTATGACGCCGATCGCAATGGATGCAACACGCGTAAAGAAGTACTGATTGCCGAGTCGCTCGACCCCGTACAGATCGGTTCAAAGTGTTCAATCTCAGGCGGTCGTTGGTTTTCAATCTACGACAACGTCGAAACAACTGATTCATCAAAATTTGATATCGACCACATGGTGCCACTCAGCGAAGCGTGGGACTCTGGTGCATGGAATTGGAATGCTGATCAGCGTAAGCACTACTCCAATGATCTTGATCAACCGTTCTTTTTGATTGCAGTCACTGCATCAAGTAACCGTTCAAAAAGCGATCGTGATCCGGCCGAATGGATGCCACCGAACTCTGCATACCACTGTGAATACGTGCGTATCTGGATTGAGATTAAGCGCGCTTGGGACTTGTCAGTTGATCAAGCCGAGCACGATTACCTAGCGCAGAAATTGGCGAGTTGCTGATTCGTTAGGCAATCGCTTGCAAAATAAAGTTGGCGAGTTCTTCGCCACAATCTTCTTGCAAGAAATGTCCGCCACCCACGATGGTCGTGTGCATTGACGTCTCAGCACCAGGCACAACTTTTCTGAAGCCCCATTCACCGTTCTTCGTGACGGGATCGCTGTCGCTGAATGCACAAATGAATGGCTTAGTCCACGTCTTCAAGACGTCCCACGCTTTGATGTTGGCTTTTGATGACGGGTCGTCAAGCGAAGCCGGAACCAATGTTGGGAAGATTCGTGCCGCAGACTTGTATGACTCGTCGGGATACGGAGCGTCGTAGGCCGCGAGCACTTCGGGAGCTAAAGGCTTCTTTGCACAACCACCTTGAATGATTTGTGATGTGGGGAACGTCGGAGTCTCTTGGCTGAACTTACGCCACGCCATGAATGCTTCGTTCGGTGCAGGATCACCAGTTGGTAGTCCACCATTAGCTAACACGATGCGCGCAAAGCGATCGGGGAAAGCTGTTGCCAAACGTAAGCCGATCAAACTGCCCCAGTCTTGACACACCAACGTGAGGTTTTTGAGATCATTCGCAACGAGCCATTGACTCATCCAATCAACGTGACGTTCATAGGTTAAATCAGTTGTGAGTGTTGGCTTATCACTGCGACCGAAACCGACTAGGTCGGGAGCTATCACTCGATGTCCCGCGCCAGTGAGAACGCCGGCAACTTTGCGATACAAGAAGCTCCACGAGGGTTCGCCGTG
>CAFBLJ010000039.1_pt1 | contig 15142 bp, 15 predicted proteins | sample 7268081 | NCBI WGS metagenome assembly CAFBLJ01 (sample SAMEA6814025, study PRJEB35770) | freshwater metagenome | biome: Freshwater; feature: Freshwater reservoir; material: water | place: Czech Republic | collected 2016-04-20 | depth 30m m
GTGATTGATGTTGGAACACAGATCGCTCACGGCGCTCTTCGCGCGTATGTCATGGGACAACGTGGAGCAGATAACGAACCAGCCAACGCCGACGATTGCGTCAACATGGCACGTTTAGTTGAAGAAGCCTTACGTGCTGGCGCGCTTGGTTTCTCAACAAGTCGTACGCCATTACACAAATCAAAGAGTGGCGAACTTGTTCCTGGCACCATGGTTGATCCAGCCGAGTTGTACGCCATTGCTGATGCCATGTCTCGAGTCGGTCACGGAAATTTCCAGTTTTCGCCCGAACATGTACGAGTACCTATTGAAGAATGGCCATGGATGCGCGAACTCGCGCAACGATCGGGTCGCCCTGTCAGTGTGAACCTCAGCCAAACCGATCAGTCCCCTGATCTGTGGCGTTCAGTCCTTGAACTACTCACTCAAGCACACGACGATGGCATCCCGATTTACACGCAAGTAGCTGGTCGCTCAATCGGCATCATGTACTGCATGCAAGGAAGTGCCCATCCCCTGCTTTTCCATCCGGCCTACGCCGAAGTGCAGAATCTTCCGTTGGCCGAACGCTTAATTGCACTCGCTGACCCGGTGCGACGCGAACGACTCCTCAATGAGATTCCTAACGATGGTGGCCTCTTCCAAAAGATCGTGTTCGACAAATTAGATGGCATGTGGATTGTTGATGGAGCAAATATTGATTACGAACCGAGTCGTGAAGATTCAATCGGAGGCATAGCGCGTCGCACGGGGGTTAACCCCATGCAGCTCATCGTTGATCAATTGTGTCGCGACGATGGCAACGGCATGATCTATGCGCCATTCTTCAACTATTCGTACGGCGATCTCTCCATGGCTTATGAAGCCCATCGTCATCCGCATACACGAATGGGCCTATCTGATGCTGGAGCACACTGCGGAGCAATCTGCGATGGCGGTATGCCCACATTTATGTTGACGCATTGGACGCGTGACCGCACTCGTGGACCACGCCTACCGCTTGAATTCATTGTTCATCGTCAGACTCGTCAAACCGCCGAGTTTTACGGATTACACGATCGTGGATTGATCGCTCCCGGAATGCGCGCCGACATCAACATCATTGATTACGACAACCTCGGTTTCGACGTCCCGCGCATGGCCTACGACTTACCAGCAAATGGTCGCCGCCTGGTCCAACATGGACAGGGTTACAAGGCAACATTCGTTGCTGGTGTTCAAACCGTTGACAACGATTCGTTTACTGGCCAACTGCCTGGTCGACTCGTTCGAGGACCTCAGCGATAAAAAGGATTTTCGCCCGATTGGTGATCGGTCATGTCACGAACTCGCTGAATTCCTTCAACTTTTTCCACGAGAGTGGTTTGGACACCTTCGAGCATCGTGACTTTACTCATCGAACAACCGTGGCAACCGCCACCCATGGTGAGATACGCGGTACCGGCTTCGTCGTGCCCAGCGAACGTCACGAAACCACCGTGAGCTGCAAGTGCTGGGTTGACTTCAGTTGCGACGATTGCTTCGATTTCTGCTGAAAGTGCGTCGTCATTAACTAAGCCCTCAATCATCGGAACTGACGGCTTATTTGGATTTCGAATCACCAATCCGCCAGTTGATGAGTAATCAAGAATTGCTCCTTCGAGCAGTTCAACATCTTTGGCCGGAATGATGACCTTCATTCCACTGTGAGTGCGCACCTCATCGGTGAAGGCCGCTTTACGAAACTCATCAAGCGACAAGTCGTACTTGAATTCTTCGCCAGGTCCGCTCACAATTTCAAGACGTAAACCAAGCGATGCAGCATCTTCTTCGGATTCACGTAATTTCACGAGTTCGGCCAAGGCGTCATCGGTAATGGTGATGATGCTGCTGACTTCAGTGGTGCTTTGGGGGGCGAGTGGGCTCACATGTGAGAGGCTACCTGTGTCGTCGTAGACCTTGTCCGATTGAGGTCACAAAACCCCGCCGTCCTTCACTTTTTGGGGGCTACCTGGGCCCTCCGCCATCGCATTCAATACGTTGCCCTGTGACGTAGCCCGCTCCTTCGCTGCACAACCACAGCACCACGTTGGCGACGTCGAGGGGTTGACACACTCGACCAAACGGCGAACTCTGATCGAGACTACGTAGGTCTTCCATTTCGCTCTTACCAGTCATTGCTCGAGCCAAACGAAGACCCATATCGGTTTCAACTAAGCCTGGGGCCACGATGTTGCAATGAATTCCGAATTGGCGTTCTTCTTTAGCCAAGGTCAGTGCCAAAGCTTCCATCGCTGCTTTACCCATGCTGTATGGCCCGCCATTCGCGGTCATATGAGATGTAGCAACCGACGAAATCATGATGATGTCACCACGACCACGCGTACGCATCGACGGCAGGACACACCGAGCCAAATGGTGCGGACCAATGGCGTGAGTATTTAACAAACGAAGCACTTCATTGGGATCAGTATCAGCGACGGCCCGACCACGAGAAGCAATACCTGCGTTACAGACGAGCAGGTCGACATAACCAAAATCGGCGAGCACTTGATCGACCATGACCGCAACGGCCTCGGGATCATCAACCGATGCTTCGTAGGCCTTTGCCCGACCCCCTGCCGCCACGATTGCATCAACCGTTTCAAGGGCAGATTCTTTATCTTTGCGATAGTTGACTGCGATTGCGGCACCATGGCTCGCCAGGAGTTCGCAAATTCCCCGACCAATGCCGCGACCGCCACCAGAGACAAGAGCTACTCGACCGTTCAAAACTTGTGACATACCAAATTCCCCCTCATTTACACTTCGCCTGTTGGCATGTGCCATTCTGTCACTATGCAAGAAGGAAGCAAGAAAGCAATCGTCGCCGCGTTTACTGCCAATCTCGGAATTTCTATCGCAAAATTCGTCGGATTTATTCTCACTCAATCGGCTGGCTTACTTGCAGAATCAGTCCATTCGCTGGCCGATACCAGCAATCAAGCGCTCCTCCTGTTCGGAAGCAAAAGGGCCAAAAAAGAAGCCAATTCATTGCATCCTTTTGGCTACGGACGCGAACGATATTTTTGGTCATTCGTCGTTGCCCTCGTTCTTTTCTCAATGGGCGGACTATTTGCCCTCTATGAGGGAATCCACAAAATCTCTGACCCGCATGAAACCGACAACCTGGCTATCGCCATTGGCATCTTGGTTGCGGCGATTCTTCTCGAGTCGTTTTCACTTTCAACCGCGGTGAAAGAAGCGCAGCGCATCAAGCCAAAAAGTCAATCTTGGCTCAAATTCATCAAATCGGCGAAGCAACCAGAATTGCCAGTGGTCTTACTTGAAGACGTCGGTGCCGAAATCGGACTACTTCTCGCACTTGGTGGAGTTATCACGGCGCATTACACCCACAATCCAAGGTGGGATGCAGTGGGTTCAATTTCAATCGGGGTACTGCTCATCATCATTGCCGCGTTCCTCGCTATTGAAATGAAAGGCTTGTTGATTGGCGAATCGGCGCTTGATTCCGAAGTGGCTTCGATAAGAACGGCCATCCTTTCTCATCACGCCACGAAGAACGTCATCCACCTCCGCACCGAGCATCTGAGTCCAGACGATCTGCTGGTTGCTACCAAAGTTGAATTTGACCACTCTCTTTCGGTCCACGAACTTTCACAGGTTATTGATGAAATTGAAGTACTCATTCGTGCACAGATACCGAGCGCGCACTTCATATTCATTGAACCTGATATCGCTCATTCCACAATTTTGAACTAGAGTGCTTTAAACACAACGGGGAGCTCACAAGATCGGTGGGCTGAGAGGGTGACTGCTGTCGCCGACCCGAGAACCTGAACTGGGTAATGCCAGCGGAGGGATTGGAATGACGAATCAAGAATCTCATGCACTCATCGTGATCGGTGGCGATCGCCCAGACTTGCGTGCCCTCGCCCATATTCCAAACGATGCAACAGTCATATGCGCCGACTCTGGGCTCGACCATGCCCTGTCGCTCGGCTTGACCCCTCATGTTTTTCTTGGTGATATGGATTCAGTTTCACCAGGTGCTTTAGCGAGATCACAGCATGAAACGTGGACGATGATTTCCTACGATCCACTCAAAGACCACACAGATACCGAACTCGCGCTGCAGTACGCAATCAACCAAGGGTTTAGAAACATCACATTGTTATGGGGTTCGGGCGATCGTATTGACCATGTCCTTGGTGTCCTTGCGGCACTCTCGCATGAGTCTTTAAGTTCGGTCCAAAATCTTGTTGCATGGATCGGCGCCGATCGAGTTCAAATATTGCACGGACCTCGAACCCACAACGACCAAGTGCTTATTGGGACGACCGTCAGCCTCATGCCACTCGGACCCTCAGTGATTGGCGTGTCAACCAACGGATTGCAATGGAACCTCAACCACGAAGATTTGGCCCCGCAATCTGCTCGAGGTGTGAGCAATATCGCCCATCAGACCAACATCAACATTGAAATTGAAACGGGCGTTCTCGCAATCGTTTATCCAGGTTTTCTCGGCAAATCACTACTTGAGACAGGAAAACAGTCATGAATAAAACCAGCATCGCAATCGGCACATCATTGGTGGCGACTCTCGTATTCATGGCGACCTCGTGCAGTTCAGAAACTTCAACAACTAAAGACTTAACTCTGATTGCATACGACTCCTTCACTCCCCCCGAAACAGCATTCGATGCTTTTACGCAAGAAACCGGAATCAAAGTCCATATCGCACTTGCTGGTGACGCTGGCGAAATGGTCGCCAAAGCTTCATTGACAGCCGGCAATCCAGAAGGTGACGTCATGTGGGGTGTGGACAACACCTTGATCTCACGCGCGACCGATAGCAAAATTTTTGCAAGTGATGCCACCGAAGTTGACTACGGAGACGTGTGCGTCAATTTTGATATCGCGGCGCTTGGCCAAACTGAACCTCCGCTCACCCTTGATGACTTGGTGTCAAGTAATTACAAAGGAATGCTGGTTGTCGAAAACCCAGCGACTTCGTCAACTGGATTGGCATTTCTTCTTGCAACTGTTGCCGCCTTCGGTGACAGTTGGCCCGACTACTGGGAACAACTCGTTGCTAACGATGTTCAAGTTGTTGATAGTTGGGACGAGGCCTATTACACCGCATTCACTCGTTACGGCGGAGATCGCCCGCTCGTAGTGAGCTACTCGACGAGTCCTCCGGCAGAAGTGATATTTGCCGATCCGCCTCTTGCGGAAGGCTCGCCTGCCCCGACCGGCGTCGCAAACGAGACCTGCTTTAAACAAATTGAATTTGCCGGCGTCTTACGCGGCACAAAGTATTCGGATCAGGCGCAACAACTTGTTGACTATCTAGCCGGACCGACCTTTCAAGCGTTACTACCAGAAAGTTTGTTTGTCTATCCCGCCAATCAAGACGTTGCCTTACCGCAATCATTCATTGACTACGCACCTAAAATCACCACGAGTTTTTCCATACCGTCTGATGAGATTGCAAAAAATCGCCAAAGTTGGACCGAGCAATGGTCAGCCATCGTCTTGAAATGAAAATACGCAACGTTCGAATCTTTGCAATACCTGCGGCGATGCTGGTTTTCGTTACCGCGGTCATTCCACTGATCGTTCTTGCAACTTCGGTCATCGACAGAGCGGATATTTTTTCTATTTGGACCAAGCCTCCGGTTCAACGAGCACTGGTCTTTTCTTTATGGCAAGCGCTCCTCTCGACCGCATTCACGATTTTCCTTGGTGTCATTGCAACCTGGTATCTCAGTCGTTATCAATTTTTCGGCAGACGAACATTTATTGCGCTCGTCACCGTGCCCTTCGTTCTACCGACCGTCGCAGTTGGAGCAGCATTCATCGCCGTTCTTCCAAAGGCGTTACACCACAGCACTCTTGCCATAGTTTTGGCACACATCTTTTTCAACATTTCAATAGTGGTGCGAACGGTCGGTCCACGTTGGAATTCAATTGATGATCAACTCATAGACAGCGCCCGCACTCTTGGGGCGAGCCCATTGCAAACTTGGCGTCACGTCATCATGCCTCTCGGCAAGAATGCAGTTTTTTCAGCAACCGCCCTGACATTCTTCATGTGTTTCACGTCGTACGGGATCATCACCATCTTGGGAGGGCCCGGGCTAGCAACCTTAGATATTGAGATTTATCGCCGAGCCGTTCAACTTGGAGACCTATCGGGGGCCACGGTTTTAGCAATCGCCCAAATGCTCTTGATCGCCATCGCCTTCTTATTGTGGTCCCGAAGTCGCTCAACAGAACTCATTGCCTTTCGCGTTCAAGCGGTCTCGCATCGGCGACTCTCGTTGGCACCAAAATGCTTTTTCCTTGCGCTCGCTGCCTTTTTTACCGTGCCCCTACTTGCCCTGGTCGCTGCATCGATGCGGACAAGTCATTCGTGGTCATTGAAAGGTTGGAAAGTATTTCTCGGAATCCAAAATCAGCGCGGCATTGATTTCAACATGTGGCGAGCGATTCAGACCTCGGGCAAGTATGCGCTCATCGCCAGTTGCATCGCACTTCCTACTGGCATTGCGGCAACGTATGCGCTCTCCAACCGTCGCTCTTCCCAATCTCGACTTTCAGCTTTGGTCATTTTGCCGCTCGCGATCTCGCCAGTAGTGGTCGGTTTGGCAATCCTGATCACCTACGACTTTCAACCTTTTGATTTCCGCTCTTCGTGGTTATTGATTCCCGTGGTGCATGCTGCGATTGCCCTGCCATTCGTCATGCGCTCAGCGTTACCAGTCGTTGATGGAATACCCAACGACCTGCGATCTGCGGCATCAACTTTGGGCGCCGGACCTTGGCGGCGTTTCTTCACCGTTGAATTACCACTACTTAAGCCCGCTATTTCAACTGGCTTGGCATTTTCAATGGCAATGTCGCTCGGAGAATTTGGGGCCACCAGTTTTCTCACACGACGTGAATCACGAACAATTCCGATCATCATCGCGAGCCTCTTCGGAAAAGCCGGAGAGATACCACGAACTACTGGGATGGTCGCATCGTTGGTATTAATCGTTTTAACTGCCATGATCGTTGTAACTATTGATCGAAAGTCACACATATGAGCTTGATCATTGACAACATTTCTTTCAGTTACGGCGATCGCCCGATCTTGAGCGGGCTTTCTTTAGAAGTCCCCACTGGTACCACGACCGCCGTTGTTGCACCCTCTGGTTCGGGCAAATCGACGTTACTCCGAATCATCGCCGGACTCATTGCTCCGTCCACAGGTTCAATCATCCTTGATGGAAAAGATCTTTCTCGTGTTCCCACTCATCTTCGATCGATCGGAATGGTCTTTCAAGACAATCAACTTTTCCCTCATCTCAATGTGTACGACAATGTCATGTTCGGTTTGCGTATGGCCAAGACAGAAAAAACGATTGCCGCCAAAAGATGTCGTGACTTACTCGATCTGGTTGGATTAAGTCAGGTAGCGAAACAATCTGTCGCCACACTTTCAGGGGGCGAATCAAAGCGTGTGGCACTGGCTCGCGCTCTCGCCCCATCGCCAAGGCTCCTGTTGCTTGACGAACCCCTAACCGGACTCGATAGCGAACTTCATGACCGGCTCGCCCACGACCTGCAGCGAATTCTTCATGCCACGTCAACGACAGCACTTTTAGTCACGCACTCACTCCCAGAAGCCGAGATCATTTCGGACTCTCTGCATCGCCTCCCGACAGCCGTAAATAGCGTTCAGGACGGAGAAAAGAAATGAATTCCCAAATAGGTGACATCCATATTCGAGCCATGAACTATCTCGAAGTTCGACCGCTACGTCTTGAAGTTTTGCGGGCTGGCATGGCGAGCCAAACTGTCGACTTTGATGGCGATGATGACAAAACAACAGTCCACCTCGGCGCTTTTGATGAGACCGGAGTCAACATCGGAGTCAGTTCTTGGATGCAACGCCCTTTCCAACCCGAACCCGACTTGAAGGCAGTACAACTTCGGGGTATGGCGACCGCTGTCCATCTACAGAGTCATGGAATCGGCGGATTACTTCTTGACGCTGGCCACACACATGCTCACGAAATTGGCTTCCATGTGATTTGGGCGAATGCCCGAGATACCGCCCTCAATTTCTACAACCGACATGGCTATACCACTGTTGGCGAGGGCTTTATTGAAACTGTTACTCAACTGCCACATCACAAGGTCGTCAAATACTTATTGAGATAACCGCAACGCAATAGCTCATGCTCACATTTATTTATGAGTATTTCACTTCAACTGGCAGTGCGAATTCAAAATACCATTGAAGGCCCAATACGGCATGTAGCGCGGCTTTCTGATTCTGATACCTGGATCGGCCCAGTCGCGCTGATTTCTCATAGCGAAATCAAACAAGTCACTCACCTACTGACATCTTGCGTTGATATTCTCCGCGTCCATCATGAGTCGTCTATCTTGTGACCCGCAGCGCTTGGCCGATCTCGCGCGAATTCTTCGCTCTGCGCAGAACGAAATTGAGTTACACATTCGTTTAACCGAAATCGGTGATCTCGCGATTCCTCAAGTTCATTCGTACTTACAGCAATCTTTGATATTGCTTGAACATCAAGAGACACGGGTGCGACAGATCTTGAACAGTTCTTTTCTGAACCTGACAAATTCGTATTCACTTACTTTCAATTCTGCCGCCTACTTATTGAATCGGTGGGTTGAACATCATCCGGCTTGGTGGTCCGATGCCACCCACGGTGAACAAACCAGAATTGACGTCTTGGTGTCGACGGTTGCTGCAGACCCAATTGATGCCGGGAGACTCATCGATTCAACAAGTTTTTTGGCTCCCCTCATCTACGGCTCACACGATCTCGAAGTCGTGCGTTCACTCTGGCTGTCAGCCACTGACCCCCAAACAACATCAGCGTCTACTGCAGGAAATCGAATCAAACGCCTTGTTGAAACGGTCTTTGACGATCAGGAATGGCACACCGCCATAGCCCCAAGTTGGGTGGACATTCACGAGCAATCACGACTTCGACGCGAAATTCTGAAAATTCTCGGCGAGATTATTGCACCATGGCAACTGCAGTTCTCTGGCCTTTCTTCTGAATGGAACTGGTCAAGCGAAACGGGCGTTCATTACCTCAAGAAGGCGAGCGAATCCGCAGGTGCTGCTGCCTCGATCTCACAAGGCCTTGGAATGGCTTTGTATCGGAACCTTTCCGAGCTTCCCGAAAGTGAGATTGAACGCCGCCAACGAATTGATGCAATTGCATTCTCAGTTGGCGCATCTACGGAGCTACTACGTCATGCAAAAGTTCGACAAGCACAAATGGATTCTGATCATTTCGCCACTTTGCTCGCAATCCCAACATTGTTGCCGCTTAAGTTGCCATGGCCCTCGTCATTAGTCATCAACGAGGCACACTCTCTAGTAGCGGGTCAACTGGATACAACATCAGAGACAGAATTTTCTTCGTCTATTGAAATGTTGCAACAACGCAGTGCTCTTGCATCAATCGCATATATGGCAGTATTCAATGCCGCGCTGACATCTGGCCGTCTTGAGAACCCAAATGACAATCCTTCGGCAGATCTACGTCTTGAACTTCAACACACGGTCGACTCAATTGACAACTCAACAACTCGGGGACAAATTCTCGCTGAAATAGTTGATTAGACCCACTACAGGAAGACAAGTTGACTAATTTACGAAATTGGTACGTCTGTCGAAAAACGTGTGCTTGTGGAAGGATCTGGCTGAACCAGAATCTCAAGATTCCAGGTACCCGGCGTCAATATGGAAAGGGTTCCAACAAAATGATTGGGGCCAAGTTCTGACACTGCAGCAGTAATCGTTGGAACCTCCGAGCCTGGCAACGTCAGTCGCATCGTGATGTTGTCGACTGGCGACAATGATCCACCCGGAGTCGAAATCGTCACGTGGATTTCATTATTGCCGACACGCCCTGGCGTGACAGCAATGCTGGCAATCATGTCTCCATCAACAAGTTGTGTACTGAAAACAGCGTTCGCCGCCGTCACTTCGGGAGATTGCGACAGCATGCCTGCGGTAACACCAAGTGCTAACACCGCGATCAACACCTCAACGACAACGACACGATGAATCGATGTCCCTTCACCTCGACGAATGAGCCAACGAGCAAAAGCACCAAGAGTCACCGCCGCCACAACCAGGCATGATTTAACGAGCAGTGCTTGGCCCCATTTTGTTTGGGTGATATCACTCACTGCGGGCACTAAATGCCACATCTGCCAGAGACCGGTGACCACTGTAATCGGAATAGCAAAAGTGGCAATTCGCGAGAATCGATTGACGACGACATCGGCATTGTTGCTGCGCAACACTCCACCAAATGCCAACACAGTCAGCCCACCGACCCACAAGATCACACTCGAGAGGTGCAACGCGTCGGCAAACACAGCGATGCCCGATTGTGCTGAAGCGCTGGGATGTCCAGAAGCTGACAGAGTCAGCACAATCCCGATTCCGACAAGCAAGGTTGTCGAGCGCCACCACGAAGTGAGTGAACGTTCAAAATGACCTCGCAGTGACCACACAAGAACCAACAACAAGACCAATAAAAGTTCACGAATGACAAGGGCTTTTCCGAGACGTGTCGCATAGACGTCGGACCACAGAGAAGTTTTGAAACAATCAGACCATTTACCCGCAATCGTGTACGGTCCCTGCGTCACGAACAGGGCGATTGCACTCACGACGGCTGATACCCAACCGATGCCGATAAAGAGCGGTATACGGCGTGAGTGAATCGAGCCTGCTGCGGCCATTACAAGACAGCCGAGCACAAGACACAACCCCGAAAAGCCCAGAAACTTAGCAATTCCCATTAGCCACGAAAGTCCTCGCGGTCCATTTTGTCCCGACAGAACGTTGGCGATGAGATCACTCGTGGCAACAATTGGAGCCGAAGCACCGATTTGAAATGTATAGGCGCCATCAATGGCATGGCCATCATTTGAAACAGCTCGCCAAGCAACGACATAGAGACCATCGGGGATTGCGGGAACATCTCCGGCGATCAACACCGAAGGATCATCTTTCGATACCAGGGCTTCGCCCAACACAATTCGTTGACCTTCTTGGTTGTAGATCTCAATTGAACGAGCAACTGGTGTCACTGGCTCATTGAAATCAAGACGGATTTCGGTCGGAGCAGATTCAAGCACGGCCGAAGGTGCTGGAGTAGACGTATCTAACTGCGCATGCGCCGAGACTGGCGAAGCCCAGGCGATTGAAGCGACAACTGCCGCAATGACGAACCATGACTTACGAATTTTTCTCACGTTTGTTATCCCATCAATCCTGCTGGCGCAAGCCCTTCAATTGTCACACGACCCATCAACCAAGCCAATCGCACTGTAGGCGACTGAGTACGTATTTGCTGAGGAAGATCGGTCAGCCCCATTGAGCCTCGCGATTTCCACTGCATTGTCATCACAGATAAATCATGTCGCACATAGTCCAACGACCATGAATCGGGACCAGCGCAATCAAGTTCGGCCAACCCGAGATCTCCCCTATGAACTTCGACCTCGCGCCAACGTCGTAACGGTAGATCAGTCACGCGAACTTCTATGCCAGACACCATGCGCGCTGAACCAAACCAGCCTTCACGAGCCGACGCAATCGCGCCTTCAAGTGCATAGATCGAACGTCGCACATCAGCTACTTGTTCGTCAGCCGTTCGCGAAGCGGCTTGGTTGATCGCATCAACGCGAGCCGCAAAACCACCGTCGTACTGATCAACGATTTCGCCCAACTCGGCAGCGAGAAAAAGACGAGTGATGCTGTCCCCCTGTTGAGCAATGTGAGCGAGCACGTGACCAACAGTCCAACCAGACAACAACGAAGGTCGTGAAACCATGTTGTCGGTCAATCCCCCAAGACGCTCCAAGAGCAGCTGGTGCGATGCTGCAAGGCCTTCGACTTGTCGATTGATGGTCGTCGCATCAAAGGAATTTTCCACATCTCAAACCGTAGTCGTCCACCTGTGATTCTGGTGTTGTTTAAGTTGGCTATACCAACAGAAATGACACCAGAATCAAGCTAAAGGCACGGTTCGACGCGGCACGACGACAACAGTGCCGTCTGGTTCGTGGAGAACGGTCACCGAGACTCCGTAGAACTCAGACAAAGTCTCGGCCTTTAACACTTGTTCGGCCGGACCTGTTGCAACGCAATAACCTTGATGGAGCAACGCCAAGCGATCGCTATACAAACCAGCAAGGGTGAGATCGTGCATCGCAGAGACAACGGTAAATCCGTGCTCTCGGCGAAGACTGTCAACTAGTTCGAGTGCCTGCTGTTGATGTCCAATATCTAATGCACTCGTCGGCTCATCGAGCAACATGATGGGGGCCTCTTGAGCGAGAGCACGCGCAATGACCAAACGTTGTCGCTCACCACCAGACAAAGTCCCGAGACGACGTGTGGCAAATTCTTCAAGGTCAAGTCGTTCAATGACGCGTGCCACCATCATTCGGTCATGCTTAGATTCATTTCCGAAGTATCCGACATATGGATTACGTCCGAGTAACACATATTCAGTTGCCGTCATGTCATCGGGCATCGCTGGTGACTGCGGGACATGGGCCACTAAAGCAGCACGCCGGCGCGAGGTTCGAAGATGCAGAGGCGAACCATCAACCAAAATATTGCCCTCGTGTTTGACGAGACCAGCAGCCGACCGCAACAAAGATGACTTACCTGCACCGTTGGGACCAATAAGGCACAACCACTCACCTGGGCGAACTGTGTCGGTGAATCCTTGAACCGCGATGGCGGATCCGTACTTCACCGATACATCAACAAATGCTAGTGATGTCATCGTGATGCTCCTTGACGAGAACGTAAAACGATAATAAAAAAGGGTGCGCCCAAAAACGCAGTGACGACACCGATTGGGGTCTCTGCTGGATCGGACAATATTCGTCCGGGAATGTCAGCGACGATCAAGAATGCTGCACCGAGAAGAACCGTGAGTGGCAAGATTCGGCGATAGCTCGATCCAGCAAGCAGCCGAACTAAATGAGGAACAACGATTCCAACAAACCCGATGAGTCCACTCACACTCACGACTGCTGCAGTTCCTAAAGTTGCCGCTATCACAACGGTCAGTCGAATGCGATCGACACGGGCACCTAGTGACTGCGCTTCATCATCGCCAACTCGAAGCACATCAAGTAGCCGGCGATGCCACAACAAAACTCCAGTACTCACGACTACATAAGGAAGTACTAAACGCACGTCGTGCCATGTTGCCGTCGATAAACGGCCGAGAATCCAGCTGTACACCTGACGCACCACATCGGTGTTTCTTTGCAACATGAAAGTTTGAATCGCAGTAGCGAGTGATGTCACCGCAACACCAGCGAGAACGAGAGTCGCTGACGATTTTACTGCGCCGAATGCCGCGCCAACCGAGTAGGTGATCATGACTGCAATCAGTCCGCCAACAAAAGCTGCAATTGGTAACGGATCAACTGGCCAAGAAGAACTACTCGCCCGCCCAGCAACAATGATCACTGTTGCTCCGAGTCCTGCACCAGCGGCAACTCCTAACAGATACGGGTCTACCAATGGATTACGAAAGACTCCTTGATACGACGCTCCAGCAATTGAAAGCATTGATCCCACAATGCCGGCGAGGACAACACGTGGCATGCGGATTTGCCAAAGCACCGTGCTTTGCAGCTCAGTTGCACCGGTCTTGATATGGATCAACGGTAAATGATTCAACAACTCTGCAGGGACTCTCCACCACACTGGCCCAGCCGGACCAACCATGGCCCCGAACAAGAACGCGACCGCCAACATGATGCACGCCACGGGCATCCACCATGATCTTTCGGAATCGCGAACTTGTTCGGCCAACATGTTTGATTTAGCCCTGGCTCTTCACAAATGCGCTCAGCCCGTCGGCGACTGCTTGGACATAGTCGACAAGACGCGGCCCCCAACGTGATGCGATGTCATCGTCGAGGGACACAATGTTTCCTGACATGACGGCCGACAAATCAGACCAGCCCGGACGAGCCGCAACATTTTCAGCAGTCGCTCCACAACAATTCACATCTGCCAAGAAAATGACATTCGGGTCTTGACTCACGATGAACTCTGCCGAAAGTTGCGGATAATCGGTATCGCCTTCAGTCGCATCCGCAATATTTCTCATTCCGAAGAGTTCGTAGATCGAACCGATGAAGGTATTACCCGTCACCGAGTAATAGGTGTCATCAAGTTCGTGGTAATAACTCACAGGCGTCGCTGGTGCTTCAATTCCAGAAACTATTCCTGCGATATCATCCTTCATTTTTTGCGTGACGTTCGCAGCTTCCTCGGCGTGTCCGACGACTTGACCAAGATCATTGATCTGCTGGTAAGCCTCTTCGAGCGTCAACGGCGCGGGACTCACCCAAGATTTGATACCCACCGCCGAAAGCTGTTCGGCCAATCCGCTGAAGTCATCACCAATCACAACAAGATCGGGCTCTAATGCCGAGATCGCTTCGACGTTGGGTTCGTATGCCGAGATTTCAGTTAAGACCGCTGCAGATTCTGCTGGGTAATTCGACATTGAATCAACTGCCACCACTTGGTCACCCGCACCAATGGCATACAAAATTTCTGTATGAGTTGGCGACAGCGAAACGATGCGTTGCGGCGCATCGCTGTCTACCTCAGTTGACATTGGTGCTTCGGACACGCCGCTTGCCGATGAATCAGTTTTGTCATTGCCACACGCCGCTAGTAGCGATGTCAGGGCGATGAATGACCCAATCAGGACACGACGCGTAGATTTGCGTGTGGGTTTAATGGCACTTACTAGGTTTGCTTTCATTGAAGCTTCCTCTATTGCTTTGAGGAAGCAAGAGGAGTGCGAGGATGGCGAACCATTCCTGCGCGATCCGCCCTTGCCTCGAGGGTTGGTTATCGCATACAGATCAGGCGACCGGACTCGTTAGACAAACTCTCGTTTGCTATACCACCGTTGCGGGACAGTGCCGGAATCTCACCGGACTTCGCTGTTTTCTGTACGTATCGACTATTGCCGACGAAGAGAACCTAACACATGTCCTACCCGCGCTCAACCATTCAAGTATTGAACCGAGGTCAGATAACGGGCTGAGGTTA
>CAFBLJ010000041.1_pt1 | contig 14659 bp, 18 predicted proteins | sample 7268081 | NCBI WGS metagenome assembly CAFBLJ01 (sample SAMEA6814025, study PRJEB35770) | freshwater metagenome | biome: Freshwater; feature: Freshwater reservoir; material: water | place: Czech Republic | collected 2016-04-20 | depth 30m m
CAGAAGCACAATCGGTAAAATCCAAATCAATGCATCAAAACCCGTTCCGCCGGGAACCAGTTTCAAGTCAGCCGTGTAACTATCGTCGATCGCTTTCACGATCTGACTATCGGTGAGTTGCCCATCTGTAACTTGACGAGCGATTTCTTTACGAATTGCCTGTGAGGCCGCACCACGCGACTCATACACACTTTCGCCATCACACGTCGGACACGCCAATCGTTGTGAAATACTTTCAATTCGATCTTGGGGAGTTGCTGGTCCTGAGTCGCGCTGTGTTCCGATCAACATTAAAGCCACAATGCAAAAAAACATGATGATCCAAGTTGGCCAACGCTTCAATGTGGTGTTGAACTGATTTTTCATGATGCACTGTCCTGCGTCATTGAGGCGATAGCCGAACCAAGAATTTCAGCAGTCACCTGACCAGTGAATCGTTGTGCCACAACTCCAGTTGGGCTGATCAGCCAGGTCTCGGGAACTTTCGCAACTCCGTAATCCACAGAAACATTGGCGTCTTCGTCATGAACGATGGGCCAGCCACCGCCCTCTTCATTGAAGAAATCACGTACCGCCTGTTCATCGTCATCATTCACGATGGTGTACAACTCAGCACCAGTTCCGTCAAGAGCTTGTTGGGTCTCAAAGAACTTCACCAATTCAGGATGCTCACGTTTGCACGGAACACAAGTGGAGTTAAAAAAGTTCAACACCACCCACGAACCCCGACGACGCGACAACACAAATGCGTCACCGTCGTACGTGGTGCTCGTAATTTCGGGCGCTGGTTTCAACATCAACGGGGTGGCTGCGGTGTCATCTTTATCATTTGACGAAATAGCCAAGATCACAATGAAAAAAACCATCACTGCGGCAACCGCTACCGAAATGATCGGAGCAATTCGGCGCGGTGCCTGCTCAGACATGATCACCAGAGTTTGAGTGAGCCAAAGCAGAATCGGCTGAAACAGGTGCAGTTGGTTGGCGACGTTTACCGGGGAATGCAGCGAGCACCGTACCTAGTGCCATCAATGCACCGCCAATCCACAACCACATGATGAGCGGCTTCACAAAAATCTTGATACGAGCTTCAGTATCGGTCGTTCGCACATTTCCTTCAAGTGTGATGTACAAGTCATTAATAAAACCCGACTTCACGCTTGGCGTTCCGATGTCCATGCCCTGCTTGATGTACTTACTTCGTGCCGGACTATAAACAGAGTCGCCATCAATACGTACTGCAGCCTTGACGCTGGTCTTGACGTCATCAGATTCGAGTGAGAGTCCTTCAAAGGTAAAAGTGTGATCGGCAAAAGTGACGGTCTCGCCAATCTTCATGACAAATTCTTGAGTGCGCGTGTACGAAGACGATGCGCTAAACGCAACGGCGATAATGATGACGCCGATATGCACAACCATGCCACCATTGGCACGACCGACTACCCCACGCCATCCTTGACGGCGACTTGCTAAGGCAATCTGACGAAGTGCGGCACCTGCGGCAAAACCACCGAGCGCAAACGCGGCAAGGGATGCCCATCCATCGGCTCCGACAATCACCGACAAAGCAAGTGCCCCAACTCCACACCATGCTGGCCAAAATAAACGGTCTCGTAAAACTTCTTGGCTCGCCTTACGCCACGGAAGCACCGGAGCAATCGCCATCAAAAACAACAATGTCAATCCCAGTGGCATGGTCATGCGATCAAAAAATGGTTCACCCACAACAATGCGACGATTATTCAAAGCTTCAACAATGAGTGGGAACACCGTTCCGAGCAAAACAACAAAGGCGAAAATACTGAAAATCACATTGTTCGCCAAGAATGCACCTTCGCGGCTCAGTGGTGAATCAATAGCGCCTGGTGAACGCAGTTGATCTCCGCGTCGACCAATTAAGACGATCGCAACAACCACTATGACTGCGAAGAAAGCTAACAACCATGGCCCAACGCTGCCGGCACTAAACGCATGAACACTATTGATAACGCCAGAACGAGTGAGGAAAGTTCCAAGAATCGTCAAACTGAAAGTTGCGATGACCAAGCTCAGGTTCCAGACGCGCAACATGCCACGTCGTTCTTGCACAAGAACCGAATGCAAATATGCGGTCCCCGTGAGCCACGGTAAGAAGCTGGCGTTTTCAACTGGGTCCCATGCCCACACACCGCTCCAACCGAGAACTTCGTAACTCCACCAACTGCCAAGAATGATGCCGACTGTCAAGAAGCCCCAGGCATACAAAGTCCAACGCCGAGTTTCAAGCAACCATCCTTCACCCACTCGACCAGTAATGAGCGCCGCCATCGCAAATGCGAAGGGCACGGTGAAACCCACATAACCGATATACAAAATCGGTGGATGGAATAACACCAAAATGTGATTCTGTAGTAGCGGGTTTGGTCCGGGACCATCGTTCACACCAAGGGCACCCATGGCGAATGGGTTTGCCGGTCCAAATGACAATAAGAAGAAAAATAATCCAACGACAAACATGACGACCATGGCCCATGCCAACAGTTCGTCGCCAACGCGAGCACGAAACTTACGAGCAACAGCGGCGATCAAACCAGTTAAGGCAAGTAACCACAACAGAATTGATCCTTCAAGCGCACTCCATACAGCCGTGAAATTGAAAAGTGCCGGCGTGTCACGTGAACCAACTTGTTGCACATACTTCATCGAGAAGTCACGAGTAATCAGAGCGCGTTCCATCATGATGAACGCCAAGAGAGCGGCAGCAAATGCCACATACGCATAGCGGGGAGCCGATTTCAAAGCCCGAAGATCATGTTTGCGAATTCCCGCAACCGTGATCGCGATTCCTGAAAGACACGTCAAGAGACCGAGCAGAATCGCACCGCGTCCGATTGCTGCATTAATGCTTACTGCGAGCACGCGGTTCCCTCAGAAGTTGATCCTTCATTCTTCATCCGGTCTGGATTGTCCGCCTTGTAATCGTTTGAGTGCTTCACTTCAACCCGATCACCCATGAAGACACCATCGGTCAAAATGCCGTGAACGACAACCGGAATACATTCTTTGAAAATGCCACCGGGTTCACCGTCGTACGTCACCGGAATCGTGACTCCGCCAAATGACATATCGAATTTGGTCGTTACCCCATCGTTTTCAACGGAACCCTTGTCAACGACACCTTGAACGCGTAAACGGTGTCCGGCCTCGCAGCCCGACTTCGCGCCAATTTCGTTGACATTGCAGTAGTAGTCGATCGCCGAAGTCAAAAACTTGGTGAGAACGATTCCGCCCGCGGCAACGACGAGCACCAACACAATAATTGCGGGCCAGGGGCGACGTTTACGTTGCTGTCGTGGTGTTACTGCACGTGGTGAGAGATCAAGCGAATCTGCTGACGTACCAATGTTGTCGTCATTGAAATCTTGATTCATGACCATGGCCTCTGATCTCGCGGAACATCGCGGGACGACTTGCGTGAACGACGAATGATGCCAATTGCATAAGCACCAACTGCTCCAAAAGTAATGACGTAACTTGTAATGATGAATCCGGCGTTATCCATCAGTGCGTCATTCTTTCAGCTTCAGCTCGACGGGCAGTGAGGGCGTTATCAAGACCTGAATCATCGAGCATGTCGTCAAGGGCGAGCGAACGCTGACGATGCAATACCAACCAGACGTACATCAACGTAAAGACCACGACACCTAGGAACAGGGTAAAGAGCATTAACCCGTCCATGTCAACATTGGTACCGCGACCAGCCACACTTGCTTCTTGGTGCAGGGTGTTCCATAACTCAACGGAGAAATGCACGAGAGGAATTTCAAGAACTGCCAGCAACGCCAGTACCGCACTACGACGAGCACGCTGTTGATGAGTTCCACCCAAACCACGAACGGCCAAGTAACCGATGTATGTCACAAACAAAAATGCAGTGGTCGTCAGGCGTGCATCCCAAGTCCAGTAGGTACCCCAAGTAATGCGTCCCCACAAACTTCCAGTGATCAATGAGATACCCATAAATAACACGCCGACTTCAGCCGACGCTCCGGCGATGCGATCCCAGGTGAGTGAACGCGTGCGGTTCCATAAATAGGCAGCCGACGAAACAGCAGTCACGATAAAGGCAAGGTATGCCAACCATGCGCCTGGCACATGCGCATACATAATGCGCACTGATTCGCCTTGATTGACGTCGGCTGGCGACACAAACAGACCAAGAACAATCAAAAGAACCATGCCGACCAATACGAGAATGCCGAGGCCACGCGTAAACGGCGTACCAGTGACTCGATCGCGAGGAGAAGCATCAAGTGACGATGATGTGTTCATAACTGTCCTCCTTGACTCATGATCTTCAATCATCAAGCAACGGCCCAAAGGCCACTGCCCCAGCAACACTGAACAAAACCGCGAACACTGCGAGCAAGCCCAACCATGGCCAGCCTTCGCTGATCGCAATTCCGTTCGTGCCAAACGCAGATTCGGTCGCCCGAGTTGCTCCGATCAACACTGGTGCAACCACCGGCAACAAGAGCAGCGGAAGCAATGTTTCGCGGCCCTTGGCACCAGCGGCAAGACCTCCATACAGAGTACCTACAGCGGCCAAACCGCAGGTAGCGGCAATCGCAGTGGTGACCAAGAGCACGCCACCTTCCCACGAAAAAGAAGCCCGATACAACACAACTGCGGCCCCAACTAACAGTGCCACCAAGACCATCAGTTGCACCATCAGAGCCAGCATTTTGCCGATGAAAATACCCATGGCCGGAACCCCCGCCGACCGCAGTTGGTCAAGTGCGCCATCGGCCGTTTCGACGGCAAACGACCGTGAAACCATGACGAGCACGCTGAAGAGGGTTGCCAGCCAAACCAGTCCTGGTGCGACTCGTTCAAGCACTGCATCGCTATCAAGAGCAAAAGCAAACATGACCATCACGATGAGCGCAAACGGCAAGACCTGATTGAGGAGTACTCGGCTTCGCAACTCAACCCGAAGGTCCTTGGCTGCGATCAATCGAGCAGTCGCGATGACGGTTGACGAGTTTTTAGGCAACGAACCTTTGAGTGAATTGCTCATGGCGCACCGAGTTCGCGTACTTGACCGGCCACTACTTCAACTTGACGCGTGGCTAATTGGCCAGCGCGCTCAAGTTCATGACTAGCAACCATGACCGTCGCCCCAGATGCGGCCGCCAGTTTGAGCACTTGGTCAAGCTCGTCACGACCCGATGCATCGAGACCAGCATGAGGCTCGTCGAGTAGCCATAGTTCGGCTCGGCGCGCAACTAAACCGGCCAATGCGGTGCGCCGTTTTTGACCTGCCGACAAACGCGACACTTGTAAATCAGCCAAGCGCCCGTTGAGACCCATGCGTTGCAATGCCGCATCAACTTCGGCTGCTGAAGCGCCGACCGTACGACCCCAAAAACGCACATTTTCAGTCACTGTGAGATCGGCGTAGAGACCGTTGTTATGTCCAATCACTCCCACTCGATGACGCACGAGTTCGCGATCGTTCTTCAAATCAACGCCCAAAACACGGCCCTGTCCGCGCTCAAGCGGAATCAGTCCTGCGCACAACCGAAGCAAAGTGGTCTTGCCCGCACCGTTTGGCCCTTGCAACAACACGATTTCACCGCGCCGAACCAACAATGTGGCGCCGGCCAATGCGGGGAACGAACCAAGCACAGCAACAGCGTCAATGAGGTCAATCACCACATCTGTACTGGGCTCGTGGGCGATCGGCGACATGCACTAGCGACGCTATCTGCAACCGCTGCACTGCCCTATTCTGTGAACCCATGGTGGGTAGCCTGTGACCTCTGTGGAGAATGACGAATCGGGCCAAAAACACGAATCTGGGTCATCCGGATTTGGCTCGTCCGAATTTGGAGGCGACCTCACTCCCCCCGATCATTACGACCCGTTCGAAACGTCCCGGCCCATCCCCCGCCCAACTGATACTGGACCGATTGAGCCGCTCTTAATCCCCAGCAATAACGGCGCCGAACTCAATGCCACGCCTCTTGTGAAGGTTCCATTTTGGGACCGGCCCAAGCCCAAGAAAGATTGGTATTGGTTTCTTGGTCGTCTTGGCTCAAGTTTGATCACTCTCGGACTGTTGATGTTTTTGTTCGTCGGCTACCAACTATGGGGAACTGGCATTGAAGAAGCACAGTCACAGAACAAACTTGAAAACCGCTTCAGTGAAATCGCGATCCTTAGCAGTGCCACATCTTCCACGTCTCTCGCTCCATCAAACAGTGAACCCCCGGTCACCACAACATTGGCCCCACCCGAACCCATCGTTGTCAACGAAGGTGACCCCATCGCCATCATCGACATGCCCACGATTGGAGTCACTAAATATGTCGTGGCCGGAGTTCAAACTGCTGATCTAAAAAAGGGTCCAGGCCATTATCCCGGAACACCATTCCCCGGCGAACTTGGCAATGCATCAATTGCTGGACACCGCACTACATACGGTGAACCATTTCGGCACCTTGATGACCTCAACCTTGGCGACCCGATCATCATCACCGATTTGTTAGGGCGTCAATTCACTTATCTCGTAACAAACCAGCAGGTCGTTGGTGCGACTGATTCGTGGGTTGTTGCAACAACCGATCGCAACAAAGCCATTCTCACGTTGACAACATGTCACCCCGAATTTTCAGCAAAACAACGTCTCATTATTTCTGCTGAACTTGATCTCACTCAAAGTGACATCGCTACGTCACCGGCCGCTATGTATGCAGACGAAGTTGTCGATACAACCACTGTTCCATCAACCGAAGTTGTTACTTCTGAAGTCGCCGAAACGACAACTGTTCCGGCAATCATCGTTGACGAATCGAACAACAGCGAAAGTGCCGATGCTCTCAGCCGCGGTTGGTTCAGTGATCTTTCGGCAATTCCTCAAACTTTGCTGTGGGGATTACTCGAACTTCTCGTTGTGATGGGCGCTTGGCAAGTGGCCAAGAAATACCGCAACCGCATTATTGGTACAGCTGTTGGCTTTATTCCATTCTTTATTGTGCTGTACTTCGTTTTCCAAAACGTGAATCGACTCTTACCCCCCAACCTTTAGTAAGTCAGCACAAAAGGCGACCGTGCCCGAAACCAATGCATGGGGCGATTCCCACGGCACAAAGTGACCGCAATCACGCAAAAGATACGGCCCGACATGCTTGTCAAAGACGACAGCAGCCATTTGGTCGAACGCTGAATAAATCACGTGATCGCTTGGACCAAACAAAATCAAGGTTGGGGTTTTCTCATTGCGACCCATCATCGTTGAATCACTGTTCTTTGAAGCATTGAACACTGTTTCGTAACCACCAAACGATGCGCGCAAAACCTCGGCGCTCGCAAACGGTTCGGTATGAAAGTCGACCGCTTCTTGATCAAAGGTTCCGGGGTGTGCCCAAAAGCGACTTCCGTAAAAAGTTGCGATATAACGACGACGGGCATCGGGCGATGAAAGTTCAGCGGCCAATCCATCGGCATCAGTCCCCTGACGAATGAAATAATCGGCTGCTTCGCGCGGAGCACGCGTGCCTTCAATATTTTTCATACGTTCTTTGTCAAAGGGCAATGGCGAATTGAACAAAACCATGCGATCAACAAACTCGGGATATCGCAAAGCCATGTCTTGAATCACGGGGCCACCCATATCGCCACCGACGACAACAACTTTGTCGTAACCAAGCTGATCGTGTACCAGTGAATACATGTCCTTTGAATGCGACGGCGTGTCATAAAAACCATCGGGAGCTAGGCCACTGTCACCAAAGCCACGAAGGTCAGGAACAATCACATCAAAGCCCGCGGCTACGAGAGGTTCAATCACTTTCCAAAAAATACGCTTACTTTCTGGCCAGCCATGAACACACAGCAATGCAATCCCATTTCCGTTGGGAGACCGCTCATAGACAAATGACTGCTTAAACCCACGCAATGTTGACGAGTGCAGTCGAAATCGTTGCAGATCAATATCGGGGTTCATGCCCCTACCGTACCGACATCGGCCAAATTACGTAGTACTCGGCGAGTGCCTACGCCTAGCCTGTAGAACATGGATGCCAAAGAATTTCGCGCCAACGGGCAAGCCGTGATTGAACTCATTGCTCAATACCTAGAAACGATCGAACAACGCCCAGTGACCGCCGATGTGCGACCCGGGGATATTCGTTCAATGTTGCCCGAACATCCACCAACCTCGCCCGAATCGTTTGATGAAGTTTTGCGCGATGTCAACAACATCGTTCTGCCTGGCCTCACCCATTGGCAGCACCCCAATTTCTACGCTTTCTTTCCGGGCAATTCGTCGTATCCATCAATCCTCGCTGACCTGTTAACTGCTGGTTTAGGAGTGCAAGGTATGAGTTGGCTGTCATCGCCGGCGTGCACCGAAGTCGAAACACTCATGCTCGATTGGATGCAAGAACTCCTTGGTCTCCCAGAAAAATACCGCAGCACGACCGCTACTGGTGGCGGAGTCATTCAGGGTTCGGCGAGCGAAGCAACTCTTTCATCAATCCTCGCGGCCCGATGGCGCATTACTCAAGGCAAAGTAAATCTCGATGGTGACACGTCAAAACTGATTGCATACTGCACATCTCAGGCCCACAGCAGTATCGAAAAGGGTCTTCGCATCGCTGGCATTGGTACTCGAAACATTCGTGTCATTGAACACGATTCATCATTCGCCATGAACGCTGCAGCCCTTGATGCACAAATTATCGCCGACAAAAATGCCGGGCTCACTCCTTTCTGGATTTGCAGTACTCATGGGACCACTTCATCTGGAGCATTCGACCCGACACCTGCGATCGGTCTCATTGCACAACGTCACAACGTGTGGCTGCACGTAGACGCAGCGATGCACGGTATTGCTGCTCTCGCACCAGAACTTCGTTGGGTGAACGATGGTCTTGAACTGGCCGATAGTTATTGCACCAATCCGCATAAGTGGATGGGTGTCAACTTCGACTGTGATCTCTTTTGGACTTCTGATCGTGCTTCATTACTTGGTGCGCTCAGCATCTTGCCCGAATACCTGCGCTCGGCAGCAGCAGAATCGGGCGCGGCCATTGATTACCGCGACTGGCAGATTCCGTTAGGTCGTCGCTTCCGGTCACTCAAGTTGTGGTTTGCAATTCGCACCGATGGCACTGCAGTTTTCCAAGAGCTCATTCGCCGACATGTTGCGATCACCCAAGAACTAGCCGCGCTCGTGGCCGCAGATTCGCGATTTGAAGTCGTCGCCCCGTTTACCCTCAATCTTTTGTGCCTACGAATTATTGGCGAATCTGCCGAAAACGGCGACCAACTGACCGATGCGTTAATCGAGGCTGCTAACGCTACTCGGGAAGTCTTTTTCACACGAACTGTTTTGAATGGCCGCAGTGTTCTGCGATTCTCCATCGGTGGTCGCACGACCGATCACCATCACGTGATGGCAGCGTGGGAATTGTTGAAGAATCTCTCGTAAGATCACACGAACCCAACAAGGTGAAACTGACTCGAGCATGAACGACACGAACTACATGATGCAAGCAATTGAGGTTGCTGCTTCCGTTCGTATGCGTACATCTCCTAACCCCTGGGTCGGTTGCGTGATCGTCACTGCCGATGGACAAACTTTCACCGGGGCAACTGAAGCACCTGGTGGTCGACATGCCGAAATTGTTGCGCTTGATGCTGCACGTTTGGCCAAAGCACAACTACAAGGCGCAACTGTCTACACAACGCTCGAACCCTGTAGCCATCAAGGTCGCACTGGTCCGTGCACAGAAGCGCTGATTAACGCTCAAGTTGCACGAGTCGTGAGTGCGATCACCGATCCCGATGCACAAGTTGGTGGTCAAGGTTTTCAGGCATTACGCAATGCCGGAATCAACGTTGAAATCGGTTTGTGTGCCAATCTCGTTAATGAACAACTCCGTCCATATCTGCATCACCGCACCACTGGTCAACCATTCGTCATTTTGAAAATGGCAACAACTCTTGATGGTCAAACCGCCGCTGCTGACGGATCAAGCCAATGGATTACCGGAGAAGCTGCACGTGTAGCTTCTCATCAGTTGCGGGCTGAGAGCGACGCAATTGTTGTTGGTGCGCGAACAGTGCGGACCGATAACCCTTCACTCACCACGCGACTCGTTGATGGTCCATCACCCCGACGAATTGTTCTTGGCAAGGTCGCCGCCGATGCAAAAGTGAATCCTTGTCTTGAATGGGACCAATCACTTCCAGATTTACTTGACACTCTTGGCCAAGAGGGAGTTCTACAAGTCATGGTTGAAGGCGGTGCAACTGTCGCTGCTTCTTTCCATCGTGAAAATCTGATCAACCAATACATCATGTACATCGCCCCAGCGTTTATGGGAGGCAACGATGGCACTGCCTTATTTATGGGTCAGGGAGCCGGTTCAATCGATGAGATGTGGCGAGGTTCGGTGAGGTCGATGCGCATGCTTGGCACTGACATCGAGATCGTGATCGACAACAACTCTCGCTAGTCAAAGATGCGTCGGGAGGCTCGCGGGGGTCATCTGTTACGCTGAGATATCAGTCAAAATTCGTCACCGTCAGCAAATTCAGTCATTCGCGTGTCACAAGCACAGGTCCCTACCGAGTGGGGAATGTTTGTATGTACAGCCTTCCGTGATGCAACGACTCAAACCGAGCACGTCGCATTTTCAGTCGGCGATATCGCGTCATCTGAACCAGTCCTGACTCGTGTACATAGTGAATGTCTCACTGGTGACGTCTTTGCCAGCCGGCGCTGCGACTGTGGTCCACAATTGCAAACATCGATGGCACTCATTGCCCAAGAAGGACGCGGTGTTGTTGTCTATCTCCGCGATCACGAAGGACGCGGCATCGGTATCGCCCACAAAATCAGCGCGTATTCGTTGCAAGATCAGGGCCGCGACACTGTTGATGCAAATACCGAACTCGGTTTCGCCATTGACGATCGTGACTATTCGATAGGCGCGCGCATCTTGCGCGATTTCGGCATCAAACAGGTGCGCTTGATCACCAATAACCCCGCCAAGTTTGAAGGCCTGGAAGCCGAAGGTGTTGAAGTTGTTGAGAGAGTACGCCTCGACCTTGCACCAACCGAAGAAAACCTGCGCTATCTCCAAACCAAGCGCGATCGCATGGGTCATTTACTTGACCTACCCGAATCAGCAATCTAAACCTTTCGCCGTTTCACTGAACTCCTCCCCACATTGATCGTGACGTTGCATCAGCAACTCATATATCAAAGGAGGGCGACTTGGGTTTCGTGCTCAGTCTCCTCGTGGCGGTCTCGAGTTTTTTGACCGCTCCATTGTTGAGTCCCGATCCTGTTCGTGATTCGAAGCGTTTAGAGACTTTGGTCTTCTCCACAACATTGCGTGACTTCGTCGCGCTATCGCAGCGACACCCTGAAGCAGATAATTGGTTTGACTGGTCAACCGATTTATGTTCGGCACCACTCGTCGGAAGTTCTGGACGAACTTTTGATTTCACTGAACCATGTTTACGACATGATTTCGCTTATCGAAATTTCAAGCTGATGGACCAGCGATATTCATGCCCTCGGCGTTTGCCTCATCAGGTATGTGAACCTGGCACAAGCAGTTTGGGTAAATGGTGGAACGGCAAGATTCGGTTACGAATTGATTCGCGTTTTCGTACAGACATGCTGAACCACTGCGCATCGCGCTCGTTGCTTGATTACTTGCCCTGCAAAACATGGGCAACTGTTTTCTATAAGGGCGTCCGCACTGCTGGAGGACTCTAACGTTTGGGTTGGTCAGAGAGTTTTTCGATATTTAATCGACATCACTTCGGTGAGAAATTCTCTGGCCAAGCCCCACCCGCGTTCAACTTCAACAAAGCCGGCGCGCTCGATGGTGCGCCGTGAAGCCGTGTTTTCTTCAGCGATATAGGCAACGACCGATTGAATATTGTCATCGGGAGTAATCGTGGCGATCAACAATTTCACCGCCGCCGAAGCGGCTTTCATTCCGCGACCCCATGGTGCTACCCAGTACCCCATAGGAGCTTCGCGAGTGATTTCATCAATGTCGTGAATGCTCACCAACCCGAAGGGCATCGAAGACTCCGAATCCTCAATCACCATGGTCACGTACTCGGGCTCGTTCTCAACAAACCATTCAGCGTCTTCAAGCGAATATGGACGCGGAACCATCGTCCAACGTTGAATTGCTTCATCTTGACAGGCATCAAAAATCCACTCAACATCTTCATACTCAAGTCGGCGCAACTTAAACATGTTCATATTCTAACTTACCAGTTCGGCAATTCGAAATGATTTACGCCGTGAATGACACACAACAATTCGTGCAGAATGCGAGCGGTTGCGCCCCAAATCGTTTCATCATCAAGATGAAAGAAGAACATCGGACGATCACCCGAGAATTCAACTCGATCAAATGACCACCACTCCCACGAAAAAGTGTCGGCCCGCACGAGTTCGGCAAGCGGCACCCATAACGCTCGATCAACTTCATCAGAACTAATTGATAGCTCAGGCTTTTCATGAACCGTCGCAAGGACGGGCACTATATAGCTGCGACTCACGAACGTTGAAAGTGGACTGAGTTCAGCATGTACCGTCACGAGTTGCGCGGGTACTCCCACTTCTTCATGGGTTTCTCGCAACGCTGCTTCAACAATTGATTCGCCGCCGTCAACGCGCCCGCCCGGAAAACTCATTTCACCTTGATGGTTTGAAAGTTTGGTCGAACGCCGAGTGAGCAAAATCTCTGCTCCATGTTCGCCAGGTGCCAGCAGGGCTAAGACTGCGGAAATTTTCTCGTATTCGCGCGGAGCAGTACGTTTGCCTTCATCAATAGAGATCTGTTGAATCTTCTCGACGATTGCTTCAAGAGTGAAGTCAGCTGTTTGATCGCTCCACATCGCAGCACCACCACTGCGGCGCACTATGGGCGTTGGTATGTTTTGGGCTCCGCCAGCGCGGCGCGGCGAACCCGTTGACATCACGAATCAGGCGACGACATGTGGCGTCCAGCCAGACGACTGGAGTTCTTTCAGAATTTCTGCGAGACCAGCCTTTTTCATATTGGTCATGGTCTTGCCTGGTGCTTCTTCACCACGTTCCCATTCATCCCACGCGGCGATGATCTTGTTCAGGTCGGCTGCTGGACGTTCGAATGATGAAGTCATAGGCAAAGTTTACGCCTCATCGGCACAAAGACTCTCGTTGCGACACTTCGTGAGATTACGAGTCAATGAGGTCAACGGCTCGGGCTCGTCCACCGGTATACCGCACGTCAAAATTCTGCTTCTCAAACCGCTCACGACCTACCAAACGATGGATTTGTTGGATAACGCCTCGAGCTTGTTTCTCATTGTATTTTTCGCAGAATAAGACGTGAAATGCCGTCTCTTCTGACATCGTGGTGTTTGCGACGAGCAGCGGAAAAATGGCGTCGTACGCATTGGCGAAGTCGTGCACCCGAGTTGAACCATCGAAGTCAACAATCTCGAGGCGGCCGCCTTTAATGACGAGCGCAGCGAATGAACCAGTGCCAATCGGATCAGTCCACACCACTAAACCAGTGCCGTCAGGAAGTTTGAAACGCTTGGGTTTTGGCGCAGATTTTTTTGGAGGCTTATTCATGATTGCTTGAACTCTCGGCTCTTATCGCGGATTTTGCTGGCCCACGTTCCCGCAGTATGCCCAGCAAAACGTCCAATTTCATCGGCCTTACCTTCGGGAGTCGCAGAAACTGATTGTTTGACTTTGGGCTTTGGCGCCGAATAGTCGGTTCGCCACACCACCACGGCCAAAACAATCACAATCAATATCTGTACCAATCGTGTCGCCACGTCCATCCCTGGAGCCGCACAGGCCACTATCGCCACGCCTAAGACGATGTAATCAAGGATTCGATGTATGCGCCGACCCACTAATCGAAATGCCCCAAAAGGAGCGTCAACGATTGCGGTGTTGACCAAGATCAAAGTTCCGACGATTGCGGGGACGAGAGGTTTGTGACTCTGTAATCCCGACGCCAACATGGCCCCACCCACGATGTATTCAGCCAATTGGTGCAGCCAAAACGAGCGCTTTCCGGGGGCAGGCATAGTCACAGGCTAGTTGCCACTCGGTTGGGCGATTTGACTACCGAATTCGGGGGTACGTCGCGCCCAATAGGAAATAGCAAAAGGGGCCGGTGGATTGCTCCACCAGCCCCTTCATTAATTCGGTTGTATTTGGTTGAAAGTGTGTTGACGGCGAACCGTCAGATCACATCATTCCGCCCATGCCGCCCATGCCACCAGGCATGCCGCCACCCATACCGCCGCCGCCGCCGCCCTTTTCAGGCTTGTCAGCTACGAGGCATTCGGTGGTGAGGACCAAAGCAGCAATCGAGCCAGCGTTTTGCAACGCAGCACGAGTCACCTTGGCGGGGTCGATGATCCCGGCCTTCACGAGGTCGACGTACTCGCCAGTTGCGGCATTGAGTCCCATCGCACCCTTTTCGCTTTCAACACGCTGAACCACAAGGGCGCCTTCCATGCCGGCATTGTCGGCAATGTTGCGGGCTGGAGCATCAAGGGCTTCCCACACGGTGCGAGCACCAGTGGCCTCGTCACCAGTGAGCGAATCGACAACGGCCTTCACCGC
>CAFBLJ010000042.1_pt1 | contig 14566 bp, 12 predicted proteins | sample 7268081 | NCBI WGS metagenome assembly CAFBLJ01 (sample SAMEA6814025, study PRJEB35770) | freshwater metagenome | biome: Freshwater; feature: Freshwater reservoir; material: water | place: Czech Republic | collected 2016-04-20 | depth 30m m
AAAGTATCGACAAGGTTTTACTGGCAGGCTCAAGCCTGGCAACCAATTAATGATTGAAATTCGTCCCAAACAAAATGTGAAGTGAAAGGAAGACATATGTCAACCATTGAAGCAGCGGTGTTAGTCGCCCCAAAAAGATCTTTATTGAACCGCCTCGGATTGGATCGCTTTAGCGCTCTATATCTCTGGGGAGGATTCATGATCATTTTTGGATTATGGAAACCTGACACCTTTTTAAGTATGACGAGTGCCAAGTTGGTCTTGGGCGAAAATGTCAGCACTGGCATTTTGGCCTTAGCGTTCTTGGTGCCGTTCTGTGCAGCAACCTTTGACTTGTCAATCGGTGCTGTGATGTCAATGTCGGTTGTGACGATGTGTTTCTTGTCCGATGAGAAATCACGCGCATTTAATATGCCAGTGGGTGTGGCGGCAGTCATCACACTTTTGGTGTGTACCTCGATTGGTGTTATTTCTGGGTTTATTGTGGTCAAACTGAAGGTCAACTCTTTTATTGCCACTTTGGGTTTGGGGCAAGTGATCAGTGCAGTTGTGTTAAAGATTTCCTTCAATCGCCAGATCACTGATGTGTACTCAGAAACCTTTGAAAAATTTGGTCGCAACCAATATTTCGGAATCCCCGTGGTCTTTTTTTACCTCGCTGTGGCCGGAATCATCATCTGGTATGTGTTGGAACACACACCAGTCGGACGTTTCATTTATGCCACAGGCGGCAACCCAGAGGCAGCGCGTTTGGCGGGCGTGAAGACTGACCGCATGGTCTGGGGTTCGCTGATCGCTTCATCTTTCTTGGCAGGGGTTGCGGGCATTGTCTTTAGTGCCAAGGTCGGCTTGTTCACCGCAGCGACCGGCCCCAACTATTTGTTCCCAGCGATTGCTGCCGTGTTCTTTGGTGCGTCACAACTGAAGGGTCGCCCGAATGTGGCCGGAACATTCATTGCTTTGTATGCATTGGCGTTTGGTATCAAGGGTCTGCAACTTGTTGTCGGAACTGACTCGTATTGGGTGAACCCAATGTTCCAAGGGACGACGCTGATCATTGCAGTTTCCTTGGCGAGCCAAAAAGGCATTGCTCGTATGAAGAAGCGCAAGGCCCCGACAGTCTGATCGGCTGCCTGACCGACTACACGTCGTTCTCGCAAATACATCGTTCATCAAGTCGTGTGTCATGCTGAAGGTATGGCACACGACTGGCTAGAACTCACGAGGCGCAGTTCATTTGCCTCGCATCGCCTCATCGGCTGGATCTATTGGGATCCCCGAGCAATTGAGTTGTACGCGCAGTTAGGTATTCCGAACGGCACTGGTTACTACGTCGCTAGTCGCGCTGCGCCATTGTTGCCAGCAGGCCATCAAGCAGTGTCGGCGGCTTTCTATTCGATTCATCCGAAGTTCATTGAGTTCGCGGTCACACTTGCTGAGCAACACGCGTCGTGGAGTGACATCTCTGCGGTGCGAAATCAAGCTGTTGGTGAAGGCTTGCGGCAATATGTGCCAGAGATTTGCAACGAGTTAGAAAGTATGCGTGACGAACTCTGGCGCGTGGCCGACTCATTGCCCGAATCGGGCCGAGTGTGTTTTGCCGCTCATCGTCAAGCGCCTCGAGTTGAGGATGGCTTGGTGTCGGCATGGTTGGCGGTGAACTGCATCCGCGAATGGCGGGGTGACACTCATTTCGCAGTGTTGACCTCTGAAGACATTTCGCGAGTGCAAGCCGGCATCTTGCACGATGCCCACCTGAACTACGGCGGCTGGATTGCGCAAAGTAGGGGAGCCGATGTCGAAGCAATCACTCAAGCATTCGCCGATCTTGAATCGCGTGGTTTGGCTGAAGGTGGAGTGGTGTCAACTGCTGGTCTTGCAGTGCGCGAACTCATTGAAGAACGCACCAATGAATTGACACAACGAGCGTGGCAGTCATTTGGTTATGACAACACTGAACGGTTTTTGAATATGGTCGAACCAATCGGTGAGCGATTGATGAAACGTATTGACGACACTGCCGGGCCGAATTGGATGCCAGCGGCGCGCGAACGACGACCATAAGGCTGAGTCCGTCTTTCAAGGGTCGAACGCGCTGTGCAATAATCACGTTATGACTGTCACAACCCTTGATGTTGATCGTAAGCAATTATCGACGACGCGAATTTTCTCTGAAACAGACCTCCCGTTGGCCGATGGAGAAGTGCGAGTTTCGGTTGACCACTTCGCGCTGACGTCAAACAACATCACCTACGGCGTTTTTGGCGACGGCATGCGCTATTGGGATTTCTTTCCAGCATTTCAAGACACCGAAAATCAAGATGTAGCAAGTTTGTGGGGGCGTATTCCGGTGTGGGGTTTCGCCGAAGTGATTGATTCACGGATGCCAGCGGTTGAAGTGGGTCGCCGTATCTATGGATACCTGCCCATGAGTACCGATCTCATCGTGAAACCAGGTCGAGTTGACGAGCGCGGCTTTGTGGACACATCTGAACATCGCTCGGCGATGGCCGCTACGTACAACCGCTATATGTTCACCGACCACGACCCCACGTATCGTGCCGACCGTGAAGCTCAGCAGATGGTGTTATGGCCACTTTTCATGACCTCATTCATGATTGATGACTTCCTCGGACAAAATGTTCTCGAGGATGATGCTTCGAGTATCACAACAGTCGTGATTTCAAGTGCTTCGAGCAAGACCGCTATTGGTGCGGCACATTTGTTGGCACGACGCGCTGGAGTGACAGTCGTGGGTTTGACTTCGACAAAAAATGCCGATTTTGTTCGTTCGCTTGACTGCTATCACCGTGTCGTTACCTATGACCAAATTGGCGATCTTCCCTCAGGAACAGCATCAGATATCACTGCGTACGTTGATATCGCTGGCGATCGTTCGGTGACGTACGGCGTACATGCGCATTACCAAGACGATCTGTCGTACAGCATGGTCGTCGGCGGCACTCACTGGGATGCGCCAACAGCAACAGGTGGGGGACTCGCCGGGCCAAAGCCAGAGTTTCTCTTTGCACCATCGCAAATTGCGTTACGTTCCAAAGAATGGGGACGTGTTGGTCTTGATCAACGCGTCGGTGAATCATGGAATCGTTTTTCTGAGTGGACAGGTAGTTGGATGAAAGTTGAACAGACTTCGGGTGCCACTGCAGTTGAAAGGCTCTATCAAGAACTTCTCGCTGGTCGTGTTGACCCAACGGTCGGTCACGTCTGTTCGATGCGCTCGTAGCTAATGCATCCCTGAAAACAAAAGAGCCGGGTCACGGTTTCCCGTGCCCGGCTCTGTTGAGGGGTTATTTATTGGAAACGCGTATTAGGCGCGCATGCCCTTTTGGATTGCGCCAAACACAGCATCCTTGAGCGGAATCATGCCGCAGATGACTGCGCCATTGACCACGATGTTCTTCCAGTCGTCAGCCCATAATGCGCCCCACATGCCGATCGGGTAGGCCTTAAGAAGCCAAACAATCAGGATTGAAATGCCGAGCGTCAAGTTGGCTCCGATGATCGGAAGCTTCTTGATGGTGTCGCCCAAGCCGACGGTCGACAGGATTGAGTGCAGGACAGTCATGACTGCTTCAAGCAGCACTGCCATCACAATGAGAATTGCAACTGTATACATTTTTTCTCCTTCGGTTGTGCCGTCGTAGGGGCGGCAGGTAAAAAGTATGAAGGGGTGGGTCAAATGTGGTGGATGTCACAGGAATACGCGCGTGAGCAGGTATTACGTGGCCGAATGGGGCTGTGTAGGGCGGCCATGTGGTGGACTTGAACATCGTTATTGAAGGGGATTTATGTCGATGATCATCATGCGTTACGACTTACGCATTCCGCCAGCTGGCTCGCCAGCCCACGGCGTCACTGCGTCTGGCCAGTACACCGCGTGCCTTGAGCAAGTGCGGTGGGCCGATCGTATTGGGCTCGACATGGTGGTGCTGTCAGAACACCACGGCACCGACGATGGATTTATGCCAGCACCAATGACGTTGGCTGCAGCAGTCGCTGCGTCAACCAAGCGAATCGGAATCAATATCTCGGCTGCTTTGGTGATCATGCATGATCCGGTTCGACTCGCCGAACAAATAGCCACGGTTGATCTCATTGCCAAAGGTCGCATGAGCGTGATCTGTGGAACTGGTTATCGCCAAGAAGAGTTTGAAATGGCTGGCCTCGAATTCAAGAATCGATTCAGCGCACTTGAAGAGTCGGTGTCGGTGATGCGACAAGCATGGACCGGAGAGTATTTCAACTATCGCGGTCGCCAAGTGAAAGTTCGTCCACTTCCGCATACCGCGGGTGGACCAATGTTGTTGATGGGTGGTTCAACGCCAGTTGCCGCTCGACGGGCCGCACGCTTGCGTTGTTTCTTCTCAGCTGCGACCGACGATCAAGCCGTTGCTGATGCCTACAACGAAGAATGTGCCAAAGAAGGTTTTCAAGGCTTCATTATGTTGCCGCAAAAAGCCCCTGGTTTTGTTCATGTTTCTGATGACCCTGAACGTGATTGGGTTCGACTTGCGCCCTACGTGTTGCACGAGGCTCAGTCGTATGGTGAGTGGCAACGACCAGGGCAATCGTCGGTCGTTCATGTTCACGATGCCGAATCGATTGAGAGTGTGCGGGCGAGTGGCGTCTATGCGATTGTGACGCCGGATGAATGTGTTGCTCTTGCTAAAAAATTCGGGATGCTCACAATGCATCCATTAATGGGTGGAATCCCGCCCGAGCTAGCCCAAGAAAGTTTGGACCGACTCGAGCGGGATGTATTACCGATACTTAGGCCGAGCGGCGACGCTTAAACCCGATCAGTGCCAATCCGAGTGCCAACAAGCCGATGGCAAACGGAAGCTGATCTGAATCGCTACCAGTTGCTGGCAAAGTGTTGGCAGCAACAGTGACGGGAACGGTTGTTACTGCAGGCGTAGTCGTAGTCGTTGTTGTCTCGGTTGCACCAAGTGTGATCGTTGACTTAACTCCGACGCCACTGACTGGGGCAAACAACGACAACGTGTGTGCGCCATTGGCGAGTCCGGCTGGAAGGTTGCCAGTAATTGTGACTGATCCCTTGGCATCAGCAGTACCCGTAGCAATAACCGTCGGGGTACTAGCCACAACCAACTGCACGGTTTCGAAGGGAACGAAGCCGCTGTAGGTAGCCGTGATTGATCCGCCTGCAGCAAGTCCGGTTGTGGTTGCAGTAATTGACTTCTCAGCCAATGCAGTCAAGGTTGCAGCGACAGGTGCATCGGTTGGAGCGGACGTGGGGTTGGCAACACGCACTTCGTACATGGTGGTCGTTCCCGAAAGTTCGTTAGCAACGATCAACATCGGCTTGCCATTGGGGCTAGCGGCTGCAGGAACGAAAACCATGCCCTCGGGGGATACGTCGTACGAGCCGGGTGTTGTGTTGTTCGCAGGTGTCAGTGCCAATCCTTCGAGCGCGGCGTTCTTGTAGCGAATGAATGATGGTGCGGTGGGGTTGCTCACGTCATAAACCATGATGCCGCCAGCTCGCTCAAGGCCAACAAACGCAAACGTCTGCGCGCCAATTGTTCCGACAGCAAGTGCTTCGGGCTCTGGACCCTTGTCATCTGAACGAGTATCTAGACGTGCCGCCTGACCCTGCACCATCAGTAACGACGAAGCCGCGGTGTCGCTTGAATCTGAGTTGAATGCTGCTGGGTAGTCGCGAGCAACGATTTCTTCGAGCTGTGAACCACTGTCCCAGACCAATTCGCCTGAAGAAGTCCAAATCGAGAATGAACGACCGCCGTAGGTATAGATCGCGTCAAATGCGGCCTTGGTGGGGAATGCGTTCGTCGTGTTGAGTCGCGCCAGTTTTCCGTTGACTTTGAGCGATGCACTGACGGTTCCGTTTGTCCAGTTGTTCGCAAACGAACTGTCGCCGGCACGAAACTTCTCCGTAAAGCAGGTGTAGTCGCGATCATCGCCTTCGTTGGCGGTGAGTAGGAATGTTTCGCCACCTTTTTGCATTGAGGCGATGGTGTCGGGCATGTACATACCTTTGAGCGCGACGCCGCTGTACGACTGGAGGTTGCGCATTGCAGTATCGCCAGATCCATCTTTGTCGCTGGTATCGATCAAGAGTCCAGCGGCGCCCCAATCTTTGTAACCGAGTGGTGCGACATCAAGAATGGTTTTGTTCACCAAGTCAACGACCGCAATTGCATTGGCTTCTTGCAATGTGACATATGCGCGAGTTCCGGCAGCATTGGTGGTGATGTATTCGGGCTCAAGATCTTGTGCAGCTGACGAGCCAGTGAAGAAAACGCGAACATTTTCAGCGAGAAGGGCGGTCTTGTCGAACGATGAAAAATCCAAAGTTGTGACGGTTGCGCTGGCTGCACCATTGGAAACGTCAATCAACGAAATTGTTCCGTTGGCATCGCTGGCCAGTGTTGCGTCCTTTGCCTCAAGCGCTGAAGTGTTGCCATTTTCAAGAGAGCAGATGGGCTCGCCTTCCCCGGCCACAAGAATCGTCTTCTTGTCTGGTGTGAAAGAGACATGGTCAGGAAGAGTTCCGACAGCGACGGTGCGCAGGACTCGTCCGGCAGTATTCATGAGCACGATGAGGCCGTTGCTTGCAGTTTGGCGTCCATCGCCACTGACGACGGGAGCGACGTCAACGGCAGCGGCGACAATTCCGTCACCGACTGTCACACTCTGTACCCCGCGGCCATAAACGGTCATGTCAACTGAGCGAACCAAGGTTGGAGTTGCTGGAGTAGCTACGTCAACAATATCGATACGGTTGAGGGCGCCGTTATTCACATAGATCTGCTTGCTCGTTGCATCGAAGGCAACAATTTCCGAGGCCTGCAGTCCGCCTTGGCCCGAATAGGTGCCTAGGGGGATGAGATCGAGAGTTGTTGTAGCCGTTGGCGGAGTAGCCAAAGTTGGATGTGCTCCAAAAAAGATTGTGGCTGCGGTGATCGAGGCGATTGAGCCTGCGAGCACTTTGCGCACCGAAAATTTCTTCGTTCTCTTCACTTGTATTCCCACCTATGTGTCACGGACGACGCCCGATGCATCGGTTAGGCGAACTGTGTCAGAACAAAATGAACGGGAGCCAAATTTTGATTAACGGGAGATTTCTAACTTAATGAACCCTTGACCGTTGAAAAGTGAACACCAGGTGTCGCTATATCGCTGACGAAATCACCGAGAGGATTGGCGAGAGATCACTGACGCTAGTTGAGAAGGCATTGATGTATGAGCTGAGTTGTTGATAATGGTCTTGGGTGAGATCGGTGACTGCGACGAGTCGGGTGCCATCGACGATGATGCGACACCCGGCCGTACCCTCATTGATGGCGTTGAGTTCGCGGTATAACTCAACCGACGGAATGACATCGTCAAGAATTTCGTATGTCGCACGGTACTTGTACTTTCCAAATCGGGAATCGTTAGGTAGCGCTGACAATTCAATGATCCCGTTATCGAGTTCGGGGAACATCAATGAGATCCGACTGCAGTCTTCCCAGACATAAGGTATGTCACCGACAACTTCGTCAAGATCGTGACCCCACTGTTGAACGTTGGGGATCGTGGGGACATACATTGCCCAATTTTCGCCTGACAATTTCATGTGACCGACACCTTCGGGAGCGATATGCATTTTGATTGGTCCAAATTTTTCTGCCGCCATGGGATCGCGAAGAAGTTTCAGTATGGACGAATGAGGAATATTGAATGGCTTGAGCTCGACGCCCTCGGGTAGCTTTTCGAATTCTGCGGGCATGCGGTATTCGTGGACGCCCGCATCAACGACAGTCCAGTCGGCCTGTAAGACCAGTTGCTTGCGAGTGAAATCGCAAGTTGTACGCATCGGGGTATTCATTCCGTTGGCGATTCCGCCAGTTGGCCACACTCGTGCTGACGACAACATTGTCCACAGTGCAGTGGGGTCAACGTTGGCAACCAGTAGTGATTCAACATGCGGAATCATTGGAGGGCATTTTGCATTGGGGTTTTGTGAGACGGACATCGAGTATGAATTGCTGGTGAGAGTGACCCAATCATCGCTCAAGGTGACGTTCATGTCGCCTGATGACGAGTCTGATGACGAGTCTGATAACGACATAGAGAACTTGCCCATCGTGACCAATACGTGTTCGGGAATGGGGAACGCCCAAGATTCGTCTTGTTCGATGCCATATCGACCCAGTTCGTCCTCGCGACTGAACACCACCGTGGTGATTCCGTTTGCAGTCACTAACCACTCGCGCCATCCGCCATGCGAAGTCACCCAAATTGATGCGCCGGTTGATTCGTTGAATTGCATCGGGGCCATGAACGTGGCCAGGAGCTGAAATTCACCAGGTGTGATGGTGAAAGACACAGATGGTTTGGCGGGTGCAGTGTCGGAGGTCATGTATTCCTAACGATTGAGTGAGGTGGATATGTGCGAACCAGAACTGATTTATTCCATGCGGCTCCGCCAGGCTTGGCTTTGGGCAATCGGACCTACCGCAGAAGCCTTTAAGACATTGCCATTGGCTGCCTTGGTGAGAGCTTTCACTGCTGACTCAACATCGGGAACTTGATGAATGTGATTGAGGGCAACGATACGGGCGCACTCTTCGGTGAGTTCAGAGTGCACATCGTCAGTTTCGTCGGTGACATGCCCATCACATACCCACAACATGGGTTCGCCCGATTTGCGGCGACGTAGTGCGTAGTTCAAAGCCGGACCATCGACTCCGTTGCCACCGTTGCCTGCCGGAACTTCATCAACAACTTGGCCGCGATCGGCGAGCACCCAGAGATTGGGCTTGCCTTCTGAACGCGGTTCGTGGCTGTAGCCGATGATGACGCACCCTGGTGCTGCTTCAATAATTCGCCACAAGTCGCCGTCGGTTAATCGCATCGAACCCGATTGATCAATGAGCACGACTCCACCTTGGCCGCGCCTGCGGTGATCAAAAATGCGACGTTGCGGATCGGTAAGCAGTCGATCAAGGTGACGCGGGTGACGACCAACGTTGGTTGGACGTTTGCGACGACCGAGGCGACCATCAACTCGGTTCGGTCGATTGACTGACATTTCAATGACCGGAGCAAACTTGCCGGGTACTCCCTTTGTCCCGCCCTTCAGCGCATCGGCGTCGGGAGGGACTTCGCCTTCTGATGATTCATTTATCAATACACGATGAATGAAGCGCGCGATCTCGACGGTGAAGGCCCAACCAACGGTTCCGGCTTCCCATGGTTCAGTTGATGCGACATCATCGGTTCCATGAGCAGTGGCTTCTCTCCACATCTTTCGCATTTGGCGGCCGAGCTCACGCAAAGTCGCGACCCACTCGGGCCGCACCGACTTCACGCCACTGATGAGGCCCGCAAAAGCTTTGGTGCCAACAGTTGCTGCAGTCATATGAACGAGTGAATTCCAGTCGTCGTTTTGTGCCAGGCGTTCGCCTGTGCGTTTTTCGCTGCCATCGGCGAGATATTGCATTACAGGAAATCCTGCCGCGCCAACCAACATGTTGACGCGAAATTCTTCGGCGACCGTCATGGTCTCGATGGAGATGTATGCAACATCACCAGGAACCCAGACGTGAGTTGGGCTTACTTTGGCGTGCATCATTTCATGAGCGCGAATACACCGCGACGTTTCGTCGGCGCCAACCGGGACTTGCATGCGATGAGCAACTAAGTCGGTGAAAGCTTCACCGCGTTGTGCCGCACCTTCAACAACTATCCAAGGTGCGGCGATGCGGTCTTCTCGCGACAGCCATTCGGGCATGGCGATGCGCTTTTCAACGACGACTCGCTGGTTCTTATTTTTGCGTGCCGTCGAGCTGGCGGTCATGATGCCTTCGCAACTGGCCGAGAAGCAGCACCCTTGGAAACACTGTCGATGCGAATGGCATCAAGAATGTCTTTGGAGTGATTGCCAAATACCAGGAAGGCCGCTCGTTCAATATCCATGCCCTTGATGCAAAGTTGATCAAAGGCCATGAATGAACGCACGCTGAAGCGTCGAGCCTTGTCGGCATCGACAGCAGCCGAAGCCGGTGCTCGAAGATGAGGTGACAATTGAGCAAGTGCACCTGGGTGCGGTCGATCAATGCGAATTGCAATCGGGAAACGATCGCGCAGCGCGACGGGCAGATCGCGCATATCTTCGATATTGGTCGTCATGACGACCGAGAAGTTTTTCCGCGGTGTGAATACTTGACCAGAGTCGGGGTGTTGCCACGATGCACTCTCGGGGGAGTCAAACATGTTGAGCAAGAGCGACAGCACGTCGCCAGATGCACGGTCAATTTCGTCTGCCACAATACGACCACCAGTTTGACCGTTGCCTTGCCATGCTTTGAGCACCGCACCGTCAAGCCATTTCCAGGTGCCATCAGCTGCCGGCATGAAGTGACCGGTCACATCGGCGGCGGTCATGTCTTCGTTGCAGATCAATCGAAATGAACCACCGGCTACATCACCCAAGCTGAGGCCAGCAAATGTTTTTCCAGTTCCTGGGGGCCCGAACAAAATGAGGCGATCGATTCCGGCGGCGAGAGCGTCGTTGACGTCTTTCCAACAAGAGGGGAGGTCGGGCTCGACAATTGGTGTGGGTTTGCTTGGCACTGAACTCATTACTTTGCGGGGGCCTTCAGGTTTCAATCTGTTCTCCTTGTTGTCGGTTGATACTTAAACGAATGATCGGGTGATATGTGTGCTGTCACCTCATGGGTGGGGTGACAGCACACGAACCTTCGCGGTCAGATGGCTTCGTCTTCATCATCAATCGAGAAGATGGCATCGCTGACCATGAAGCGCTCTGACATCGGCATGGCCGAGTAGGCACGAACCGAGCGGGACACGCTCATTAGTGCATTGGTCATACCTTCTTCGGAGGCATCGAAGTTCATGGTGTTGCCAGCGGTAAATCCGACTTGGCCACCTTCTTCGAATGCGTCTTGATTGGCACCAAGGAAAACGAAGACCCAACCTTGGGCTTTGCGCTCGGCGATGAGGGCAAAGATGTCTTCTTTGGTGAACTTGCGGCTGGCGTTTTCGCCACCATCGGTGAAGATGACGACCACTTGTGATTCAGGGTCTTTGCCTTTGGCGACTCGCTTGGCGATGCGCTGATCGGCCTTCTTGATGACTACACCGATGGCGTCGTACAACGGAGTCATACCGTTAATGACGTAATCATCGCCGGTGATCTTGCGAGCTGTCTTCACGTTGCTCTTGGGCAAAATGGTCTGGATGCCGTCCTCATCTTTGACTGAAGGGAACTGCACAATGGTGACCTTGGCGTCGTTATCTGTAGACGCCTGTTCGGCGATGAAGTCGTTGAGACCCTTGATCACGGTTTCGTGGAGGTGGTTCATCGAACCGCTGGCATCGGCCACGATCGAGATGAAAGTCGCCTGAGCGGTTTCGGGGGTCGGGGGAATGGTTTGGGCTGTCGTTGTTGCTGTCATGCAACTCAAACGAAAGGTGTGCGGCAAAGTGTGCGCTCAGAAGAGAAAGTTCCGAAACTTGGATTCTGGTGTCGTTTTCGTCGGTATTACCGACGAAAACGACACCAGAATCTCGAAAATGTGGTGACATACTCGGGTCATGGGATTACTTGTACCGACAGATTTTGATCTGCGCACAATTGAAAACGGTGACGAACGTGAAGTTGTGCGGCGTCTTGTTGATGGGCTCACTGACGGCTGGCTGATTTTCCCAAACGTCACTTTTCGTTCGCATCGTGCGCATGAAATTGATGTTGTACTTGTTCATGAAGAGCAAGGAGTCGTACATCTCGAAGTGAAGGGTCATCGCGTGTACGTGCAGGCTGGTGAATGGTTTGGCATTCAGGGAAAGATGAAGCCACAACCCTTCAGTCAGGCCAAGACAAATGCCTATGCGTTACGTGATGAACTAAAGAAGAGATGGCCGGGAGTTTTTGATCACTTCCCAGTGAGATACGCAGTGGCATTTCCTAACACGACTGAGGTGAGGGGCGACCTGCCTCCAGATATCAAGCGTTCGCAGCTATTCCTAGCGCCCAACCTTGAAGATATACAGCACGCGATTGAGATGTTTGTCGCTGAGTCGCGACCGGGCGCACGTTTCACGGTTGAGCAGATGAACGGAATCATTGAGTACCTCAAGCCTGATGCTGAATTTACATGGGATCCTGAAGCTCGTATTCGCATGCATCATCAACGCATGGAAGCGCTGTGTGCATCACAGGTACGTGCGCTTGAACGCCTGGATGCCAATCGTCGTGTTGTTGTCACCGGAGGTGCTGGCTCGGGAAAGACTCGTTTGGCCTTGGGCTGGGCTCGTCGGGCATTGATCGGACGCGATGAGCGTGTGCTCGTGACCTGTTTCAATGAACCGCTTGCTGACCAAATCAAATTTCACCTTGACGGATACGAAAACGTTGTAGTCGGAGCGTTTTTATCGATTGCCCGCACCTTTGAAGGAATGCCGCATCTTGACGAGCCGCCAGACATGTCATCTGAAGAGGCTTCAACATTTTGGAATGAAACTGTGATTGGTCATCTGCATCTCAATTGGCCCAAGATCACGGAAAAGTTTGGCACGATCATCATTGATGAGGCTCAGGACTTCAGTCCTGCTTGGATTGCTCAACTTGAATCTCTGTTAGACGAAGAAGGTCCGCGTCGCCTGATGATGGTGGCCGACTCTGGTCAAGAAATATTCAGTCGTGGTTTCCGCGTGCCCAAGACCGAAGATGGTTGGACCTTGTGCGAACTGGTCAACAACTGTCGTAACTCCCATCAGATCGCCCGCTTGTTGCGCACTTTGCTAGGTGGAGCCCCCTCACCAGAAATTGGTCCCGAGACGATCGGAATGAGTTTTGACGAAGTGACGACAGAAAGTGTCGTCAGTGTTGTGAAATCAATCCTTGACCGTCAGCCAGATGACGGAAGCGAATTGCTCGCACCGCTCGGAAGCACTGCAGTGATTGTTCCTTCAGTCAAACTCCGCGACACATTGCGTCATGAGTTGGGTCTGGGTTCGTGGGATGAACGGGATTCAAAGATCGTTTGCGAAACAGAACGCCGCTTAAAGGGAACCGAATTCGACACGGTGATCCTGGTTGATCCCGAATTCCGTATGGACGATCGAGCGTTGTATATCGGAATCAGTCGGGCGATTAATCAGCTATTCGTCGTTGGCTCGCATGAACTCGGTGAAAGATTACGTTTTGTGAACCAGCGTTGATCGTCTACATGCCTTGCAAGCAGCGCATGACTTCATCATCAATCAATGACGTCGGTGAAATCACTGTTCCATTTCGATAAGCGAACTTTCCGTTTTCGTCGTTAGTCACCACTGGGCGGATACGTGGGCCGCCACCGTATGTAAGAACCGGCAATCGTTTCCAAGTACGCCACTTGACTGCCAAATGGAAACGACCGAGAACAGCAATCTCGGGGTCGCCTGTTTCGGCAAGAAGTTTGCGGGCCGAAAGAACCAGTGTGGCTCCTTGTTTCGCTGCGTCAATCCACGGCAGGCAACCAGCATCGAGACCTTCTGGATGCATGTCGGCCACTGATTGCCACCACTCATCGCTGGGTCGAGCGCCGGGCCAATGAGGGTCATCGGGGAACGCGGTTGCTGCAGCAATTTCGGACCATCCGCAGTGAGAGACGAAGGCTTCCCAAGTCGACCATGCGTCGTCACCTCGTGCCCAAGCCAACCCACTCGCGACTGTTGGACGTGAGGCCAAGGCAAACTCCATCGGGTTCAACAACAACCCCGAGATCTCATCGCGCATCGTGATTTCGCGCGCCGCGTACGGCCCAAGATGAAGAGCCTCACTCATGATTGCGTCGTTGACTGGTGTGTTGTCCCACAGAAGGGGCTTGCGGTTATGGCATGCAGCGGTACGAAGTTGAGCATCAAGAGCAGTGATCGAATCATTCACGACATGCACGCCCGTCCACATCACTAAGACACCTTCATGCAAACCATCAAAGAGTTTTTCAAGATATGGCGAGCTTGTTGTTCCGGCGTAGTGCGTGGGGACCAACCAAACCTGTGTACTGAGTTGCTTGATGAGTTCGTTCGCAAGGTCACGATGTTTCGTGGCTGCGTCGAGTACGGGCAAGTCATCAAAGCTCAAGACAACTCCGTGACAGCCGTTCTCGATGACGGGGCGCAATTTGTTGATGAGTTGCTCACTTGTTGCTTCAGATCCTGGAGTCAAGCCGATGATTACTTGCACAGACTCTTGTCGAATGGAGAGTTCAGCAAATTGAGCAAGTTCTTCGCTGGTGAAGGGTTCGGCCCATAACTCTCGATGACGGGGCTCTAACTTGGCAGCCCACACATAGGTGGTGCCGCCATGTTCGGCAAGGAAATCAATGAAGTCAAGCCGAGTTTCATGACTCCATGGTGGGCCGTAGAAGCCTTCAATAATTCCCGAAATCATCGATGTGTCGTTCATAGATACGTCTTTCGTCTGAGTAATCGTGTCACAAGTTTCGTTGACCAAATCTGTTCAACGGCGAAGAGTGGGGCATAGGCGACAAATGAGAGCGGGTAGGGG
>CAFBLJ010000044.1_pt1 | contig 14389 bp, 16 predicted proteins | sample 7268081 | NCBI WGS metagenome assembly CAFBLJ01 (sample SAMEA6814025, study PRJEB35770) | freshwater metagenome | biome: Freshwater; feature: Freshwater reservoir; material: water | place: Czech Republic | collected 2016-04-20 | depth 30m m
CAGGATCAATATCGAGTGCAACAGTGACGACGGTTGCGCCGAGGCTGGCGATTTCATTGTTGAGTGCTTGCCACCCGGGCAAGCTTGAGCGACAGCCTCAATAACTAGACCACGCGACAAGGACTACTTTCTTGCCGCGTAGCGATGAGAGTTTGAATGGAGTTCCAGCAAAAGTTTTGAGTTCGGGATCGGCAGCAACTGCAGTGCTCAGTGACTTGCCAGACAATGTTGCTGAACCAAGTGCCCACACACCATGCTCGACATCTTGCACAATCGGCATACCCAACTTTTGTGCTGCAACTGCAACGTCAATCATCCCGTCAGATGACAATGCACCGGGGGCGGGGACACAGACTTCGCCTCGGCAGAGTCCTTCGGGCTTTGGATGCCAGTCGGTGGCCCGTGCAAACTCGTCGGCGGTGGTACGCAGTTCGGTCAAGATCATGACGTCAGTATGTCATTAATGACGAGCAAAAGTGCGACCAAGCGATCTCGATCTAGCTGAGACTACGAACTTTGAGGGCATGGGCTTTCTCATGGAATTTGGCTCTGATCAGGTCTTCATCAACACCGAGCACTCGGCCATTCTCCATAATGAATCGACCGTTCACGATCGTGTGGCGGACATCGTCAGCTCGTGTTGAATACACCAAAGCAGACATCGGGTCATAGACCGGCTGGGCATGTGCAGTATCAAGGTTGACCACGATGACATCGGCTTTTGCCCCAACTTCGAGTCGACCAGTGTCGGGGCGGTTCATTGCTAGGGCACCTTGATACGTCGACATTTCTAAAAGTTCGTTGATCTTTAAGAACTCAACATCGCCAGTGTTGGTCTTATGAATGAGTCCAGCGAATTTCATTTCTTGGAACATGTCGCTGGCGTTGTGACTCGCTGGCCCGTCGGTTGCGAGACCAACGGTGATACCTGCTTCGCGTACTTGCCGAAGTGGCATTGTGCCCGAACCTAATTTGGCATTGCATACGGGGCAGTGACCAATCTTTGTTCCGGTTTCGGCCAACAACTTGATATCAGTTGCATCGAGTTGCGAACAATGTCCCGCGGTGACATCTGGTCCAAGGAAACCCAGTGAGTGCAACCACTGCACCGGACGAAGTCCGTAGGTCTCGAGGCAGTATTCAACTTCTTGCATACCTTCTGATAGATGGGTGTGAATCGGGACTTGTTGAGCATCAGCAACTTCACGAACGAGTCGCCACATTTCTTCACCACACGAATAAACGGCGTGAGGTGACAATGCGATGCGGAGAAGATCGTCACGAGTCTTGTGGTGTTGGGCTGCAAGATTGCCAAAGTTGTTGATGGTTTTCCACGAGTAGTCGGTGATTGAGGCATAGAGACCACGATCGGCAAATCCGTAACCGAGAGTTGCGCGAAGGGGGATTTCTTTGAGGGCTTCAATTTGTGGTTCGACTGCGTATGCATCGAAATGTTCGTTGAACGAAGTGATACCCGATCGCGCCATTTCAACGAGACCGCACATGCTTGCCCAATAGAGCGTCTCTTCATCAAAGTTTTGCTTGAGCTTCCACATGGTTTGCAACCACTCAAAGAGCAACACGTCTTCAAGGAGTCCGCGGAGCAACAAGTTTGATGCAATGTGCGTGTGGCTGTTGCAGAAACCGGGCATGACTGCGCAGTTGCGGGCATAAATCACTTTCTTGGCTCCGGTGATATCAATTTGATCAGCAGAACCAACTGCAGTGATCGAATTGCCCGTAATCGTAACGACGCCATTATTGATGACTGGACGGCCAGCCATTGGCAGCACGGTCCCATTGATGATTGCAATGTCGATCATCACAACATTCTTACCGCATGCGAGTCTTAACGGCGGCTTGCAGCCTCGGCGAGTTCATGAGGTCCCGAACTGGGGTAGCCCTTGAAGTTTCGAACAAATTGCGACCAAGGTGAGAGTGTGGCAATCAATAAGTCGAAATCCGCACCAATCTTTGCGATCACCGTGCGCATCTGTGCGTCGGTATTGACTTCAACTTGCTCGCGCAGATTGCGCCCAGCTTCGGTGAACGCTTCATTTGCGATGAGGCCACGCGATTCAAGCCGTTCAATGGCTGCCGCATAATCGTCTTCGCTCCATGCTCGCGTGCGACTGTACGACTTGAGGGGGAGTCCCCAAAAGAGTTCGGTCAGCAAACCAATTTCGGTGGCATCAAGACCAGCGGAAATCCAAGCAGCAGTGTGTGAGTCACCGCGATACTCACGCAACATGTCACCGAAATGCCACACCGCGCCCAGATCGGTTTCAGGAATTGATTGGCTCAGTGTTCCTGCGAAAAGCGCTCGTCCTTCTGGCCGCAAAACTTCAACCGAGCGTTCGAGAATTGGGCGAATTCTGTTGACTCCACCTGGTCTGGCCCCGAGGATGCGTTCGAGTTGCCCAATGGCTCCACTTCGACGTGCCGCGCAAATTGTTGTGGCGTCGGTGATCTGCCAACCAGCAGTGACTGCCGGAATGACGACGAGCGGATTGAAAACTGCAAACGCCGCTGCAACAACTTCTCCTGAAACCTGGCCCATCAACGAACCACGACTCGTGAAGTAAGCGACACTTTCGGGTAGTGCCACACCATTCATGTCTCCGGGGCTTGGCTGAAAGCCGAGTGCTGCATAATTGGCATGACATTCGGGCGAAAAGTAGACCTGCCCGACGACTGGCTCGAGTGCACCACCGAGCGCACGAGCCTTAGTTGAGAGTTCGCGTGAATCCATGGACTTACCGTAGAACGCAAGCAACCTAGACTCATTACCGTGAGCGTCCAGATTGAAATATGTGAAGTAGTCAACGATGACGTTGTGCAGGCATTTGAGATGTTGATTCCACAACTGTCGAAGTCGAATCCACCTCCAAGCCGCTCAGAGTTAGAGACCTTGGTGAAGTCCGAGGCATCGACTCTTTTCGTAGCGAAACTTGACGGACGAATTGTCGGTTCGTTGACTCTTGCAATGTTCCGGATCCCTACTGGTATTCGTGCCTGGATTGAAGATGTAGTTGTTGATGATTCGGCTCGGGGTCACGGTGCCGGTCAAGCGCTCAATCGTGCAGCACTTGATTTCGCTCAGGCCCACGGGGCGATCACAGTTGATCTCACTTCGCGCCCGTCGCGAGAGGCCGCGAATCGTCTGTATCAACGCATGGGCTTCAAACTTCGTGAGTCAAACCTGTATCGCTACGAATTAAAATAAGGTCGACAAGAACCAAATTCTCTGATGTGAGTTGGTAACTTCTCCCTACTTTTGCAAGGATAGATATGCACTCAATCGAGATGGGAAATGCCAGCTATGGGGAATAACAACGACAAGAAACTTTCGTTGGAAGAAGCTCGCGAGAAGTATCGCATTGAACGCGAAAAGCGTTTACGCACCGACGGTATCCGTCAGTACAAAGAACTCAAGGGTGACTACGAAGAGTTTGATCGGGACCCGTATGTCGAGCCCGGATTTACCCGTGATGCCGTTATTGAAGACGTTGATGTCGTCATTGTTGGTGGTGGCTTCGGCGGAATGATTGAAGCTGCCAATCTGACGAAGGCCGGAATTACCAATTTCCGAATCATCGAAAAAGCTGGCGACTTTGGCGGTACCTGGTATTGGAATCGTTATCCCAACGCTGCTTGTGACGTTGAGTCGTATGTTTATTTACCGCTGCTTGAAGATACGGGTTACATGCCCACTGAAAAGTACGCGAAGGCTCCTGAAATTTTCGCTTACTGCCAATTGCTCGGTCGCACATTTGATATGTATCGCGGTGCACTCTTCCAGACCGAAGTTGAAGATATGCGTTGGGATGAATCGACAAAGCGTTGGAATGTGATGACATCACGCAGTGACGTTCTCTCGGCAAAGTTCATTGTGATTGCCGGCGGCGTTCTTCATAAGGCCAAGTTGCCGGGCATTCCGGGTATCGAATCCTATGCAGGGCGGGCCTTCCATACGAGCCGTTGGGACTACAGCTTCACGGGTGGCAGTTCGCAAACTTTGATGGAGAAACTTGCCGACAAGCGAGTCGGCATTGTTGGCACCGGTGCAACGGCTGTTCAAGTTGTTCCAAAATTGGCTGAAGCGGCGCAAGAACTTTTTGTCTTTCAACGCACCGCCGCATGTGTCGGCGTTCGCAACAACAAACCAACCGATCCAGAATGGTTCAAATCGCTCAAGCCAGGTTGGCAAGCCGAACGAACTCGTAACTTCACTCAAGCAGTGACTGGTGCTCAGCCGGCCGTCGACATGATTGACGATGAGTGGACCAAGATGAACTGGGTTGACACTCGTAAGTTGCCCGAGAACGATGATGAAGCGCTTGAACTCGAGCGGATCGACTTCGAAAATATGGAACGGGTTCGTCAGCGGATTGCCGATGTGATCACCGATCCTGCGATGGCCGAACTAATGATGCCGTGGTACTCGCAAAGTTGTAAGCGCCCGTGTTTCCATGACGAGTATTTGCCAGCGTTCAATCGCCCGAATGTTCATCTTGTTGACACTGACGGAAAAGGTGTCAACGAAATTAACGAACGCGGTGTCATCGTTAATGGCGTTGAGTACCCCGTCGACTTGTTGATCTTTGCTTCAGGTTTTGAAGTGACAACCGACTACACACATCGTTTGGGTTTTGATCCCAAAGGCCGCAACGGAGTTTCATTGAGTGAAGCTTGGGCAGAAGGACCGGCGACATTGCATGGTGTGCTGTCAAATGGCTTCCCGAACATGTTCATGATCTCAACTGTGCAAGGTGCTCAGGCGACAAACTTTGTTCACTCGATCACTGCAACTGCACAACATGTTGCATTTCTGATCGAGCAGTGCGTCAAGGGGAATATCGCAACGATTGAACCAGAAACTTCTGCACAAGAGAATTGGTTCGAAACTTTATTTGCACAACTGTGGGGAATCGCTCGCTACAACGCGACTTGCACACCTGGCTATCTCAATAGCGAAGGTGGCGGAGACATGCGTTCGGCTCGAGCCATTGCCTGGATGACCAGTGTCTTGGGATTCGCTGAGTACGTCGAAAATTGGCGTCAGCAGGGCGACCTTGCTGGCTTAGTGCTCACACCAAATTCATGAAACTTCAGTTTTTAGAAGAACTTGTTGCCAGGGGCATAGTTCGGCCTCCTATAAATCGAGAAAGATCTCTTCCAAAACACCGCATTCGGTCAAATGGAAGCATCAGCGAACTCGTTATTGAGGAGCGGAGATCTTCGTTGCCTAACATCACCTTGCGATTAAGTGGTTCTTGCTTTGGTGCCGATGAAAATTGCGATTGCGCCGATTGAAATAAAAGTGAAGATGATGAGCGCCAGTGGTCGCACGGTGCCATCAAACTGACTTGTTGCGAGGTTTCCTAAGAGGGCCGCGCCAGCGGTTGACACAGTGGCGATGATCGACGATGCAGTACCCGCAATGTGGGGGACGGGCATCATGGCCGCGGTATTGCAATTAGGTACGAGTCCTTGGGCAATCGGCACGACGAGAGCCAGGGCGATAAAGAAAAGCCAGAAATTCGGTTTGCCATGGTTTGTTAGCGAGACAATGACAAGCAGGAGTGAAGTACCAACACCGACAAGCGCACTTTGACGCACAAGTTTGTTGATTCCCATTCGTTGCACGATGCGCGCATTGTTCAACGAGTTGATGGCGAGTAAGACAGCCAGCGTTCCGAAAATCATGGGGAACCATGACCCATATCCGTAGACATCTTCAACGATGACTTCTGAACCAGACAAGTAGGTCGTCATGACGGCAAAGAGAAATGTCATGGCAACGATAAAACTCAAAGTGGCTCGGTGGGTGACAACTTCGCGTCCTGCTTGACCAACGGCGCTCCAAGTAAATGGACGACGTTTGTCGAGGGCCAAGGTTTCAGGGAGTCGACGCGACCAAACCATCAAGATGAGGGCAACTCCGGCTGGCACCCAAAAGACGATTCGCCAAGGAGCAATCTTGATTAAGCCAGCACCAATGCTTGGCGCAAGTATCGGAACAAGTAAAAAGACTGCAACCATGCGCGACATCAATTGCGCCATTGCCGTGCCTTCGTAGCGGTCTCGAATCATTGCGGTGCTCAGTGCGCGAGGAGCCGCAGTACCAAGACCCCAGATGAAGCGCGCGGCGATGACCCAACCCCAAGATGGCGCAACACTTGCCAGCAGTGCGCCAGCAATGAATAACGTCAGTCCTGCAAAGAGGGGTGCACGGCGGCCGTAACGATCGGAAGCTGGTCCGTAGAGCCAAGGCCCAACAGCCAAACCAAGAAAATACGAAGTAACAATCCAACTGACTTTGGTTGAGTCGGGCGACATGCCAAATTCACGACGCATGTCTGGGAATGCAGGAAGCATGAGGTCAATCGATAAAGCAGCGCTAGCCATGAGGGAGGTAAGCAAGATGATGAATTCGCGACCCGTAGCAACTTTGCGAACTGGGGTGCCCTGCCGATTCGTGAAACGACGTTGGATTATTTGGGGGACTGGCAAAGGCACTGTCTCACGATAGGCGACTGAGTCTCGAGGATTTGGGTTGGCACAAGTTGAATCGTCAGGTGGTGCAACTTGAGTGACAAAAATTCTTGGCAACTTGAAATTTTGCGGCGACGGCAAGTGTTGAATGTGGCATGCCCGCAATTACCGCCGATACTTTGACCCTTCCTCGTATAACTGCGCCGATTGGTGGACATTCTCGTCCAGTCATTTCAGTGACAACAGCCCCGAGTGGGCATGAAGGCGAAGGTTTCCCGGTGCGTCGGGCATTCGCAGGTGTAAGTCGTGAGATTCTTGATCCGTTCATTCATATGGACCAGATGGGCGAAGTGAATTACGCACCATACGAACCACGCGGAACCGATTGGCATCCGCATCGTGGGTTTGAAACTGTCACATACATCATGGATGGCATTTTTGTTCACCAAGATTCACATGGTGGTGGTGGTGTGATTGCTGATGGGTCGACCCAGTGGATGACCGCTGGTGCTGGAATTCTGCACATTGAAACTCCACCAGAAAAATTGGTCATTGCTGGTGGACTATTTCATGGTGTTCAGTTGTGGGTGAACCTTCCGAGTCATAAAAAAATGATTTCGCCGGCGTATCAAAATCTTGAAGCCGATCTTGTGACTTTGCTGTCGTCGCCCGATGGTGGCGCACTGATTCGTTTGATTGCCGGAGACTTGGGCGAATTTCACGGACCTGGCTCAACCCATACACCCATCGTTGTTTCACATGTGACGCTGGCGCCTGGAGCGCGAGTTGAGCTGCCATGGAACCCTGCTTTCAACGCATTGGCTTATGTGCTTGCCGGTTCTGGTTCGGTCAGCGACGAACGTCGACCGCTCCGCTTGGGTCAGTTGGCTGTTTATGGAAGTGGCGACTCAATTTCTTTGCAAGCAGATGATGATTCATCACTCGATGTTTTGTTACTTGGTGGACAACCGATTGGTGAACCAGTCGTTGCTTATGGTCCGTTTGTGATGAATAGCGAAAATGAAATTCGTCAAGCGTTTGATGATTATCAACAGGGTCGACTCGGGACTGTCCCAGTTGGCGGCATTCGTCCTTACCGGGGCTAACTACTTGATTGAGTCGATGAAGCGCAATGTCGCTTCAGCGATTTCGCCACGCCATTTATGCACAGTGTCATTTTCGTCGTTGCCATCAAGACTGCTTTTAATGTTTCGTTGAAGAGTTTTGATGTCTTTTCGTTGAGCCTTCAACATGTCGGAGATATCAATTCCGCATTCGTCGGCCAAAACTAGTTTGAGCAATAATTCGCTGCGCATATCTCGCAAATGAACAACGGGTGTGTTAATCCATGTGCGGAAAATTGCTCGCCCTGGTTTAGTAATCGTGAGAAGCATCCGATTGCCGCCGGCCAGACCTGCTTCTTCACCCGATTCTTCGACATAACTATGTAGCTGCAGTTGTTCAAGTGCTCGATAGGTGAGTGGGCGAGTCAATGACCAAATACGACCGATATCGGAACCGGGTTTGAGGCGTGCTGCAATTGCGAAACCATGTGATGGCTTTTTGTACAACAAGCCAAGACATGCCCATTCGCCAAGAAGAAGATCGTGCGACTCGCGAGCTTGGCGACTCATGGTTTTCCTCGGTACTCAGATGTGGACCCGTCCCAAATAATTTTGCCGTGGTCAAATTCAATGATGCGATCGGCCATCGCCAGTGCATCATCTAAGTCGTGGGTCACCAGAATTCGGTATCCAGCAAAGCCGGCAAGAACTTCGCGGAATTCTTCACGAATGAGTTGACGAGTTGCAGTGTCGAGCCCTGACATTGGTTCATCGAGCAAGAGAACTTTTGGTTGGGTAACTAAAGCACGCGCAATTGCGACTCGTTGAGCTTGGCCACCACTCAGTTCATGCGGTTGGCGTTCAAGAAGATCAGTAAGTCCCAGTTGGCTGATCAATGGTTCTGCTTGGGTGACTGCATCGGCTCGTTTGATTTTGCGAGCGCGAAGCCCAAAAACAATGTTGTCTAAAACGCTCATCGTTTCAAAAAGAAGTCCGCCTTGGAAAACGAGTCCGACAGTGCGTTGTATGGGATCAACGAAAACATCTGTCGTTGCATCATCCAAAGTTTCGCCGTCAAGCGCCAATGTCCCTGATGTGACAGGTAGCAAGCCGGCAATGGCATGAAGGAAAGTTGATTTACCTGAACCATTTGGGCCCATGATTGCAACAACTTCGCCCTCATTGACTGAGAGATCAACGTTGAGTTCAAAGGAGCCACGAGTGAGTGTGAAGCGCGTATCGAGAGTCATAACGGAACACCTTGATTAGTTCGGCCAAGCCAGCGATCTCTAAGCACGATCAGAATGGTAAATGCGATTGCGATCATGACGAGCGAGAGAATCAACGCCGATTCAGGGTTTGAGTCAAGGGCTGCGTAGGTTGCAAGTGGCATGGTCTGCGTAGTGCCTGGCAGGTTTCCGGCAAACGTAATGGTGGCCCCGAATTCTCCGAGGGCACGGGCCCATGCGAGTACGAATCCAGCAAAGAGACTTGGTCTGATACTTGGCAACGTGACTCGACGGAATACATACCAGCGAGTTCCACCAAGAGTTCGAGCAACGCCCTCATAACGCACATCAAGTTGGCGCAATGCTGCTTCAACAGTCAGTACCAAAAAGGGCATCGCCACAAAACATTGCGCCATGACGACGGCTGTCATTGTGAAAGGTAAGCGAATGCCAAACCAGCGATCGAGATATTGGCCGATAAGACCTCGTCGCCCAAAAGTAAACAAGAGAGCGATTCCGCCAACAACGGGAGGAAGAACCATGGAGAGCGTTGTGAGTGCTCGAATGAATCGACGACCAGGGAATTCAACGCGCGCTAAAAGCCACGCAAGTGGAACGCCGAAAATACAACAAATAACTGAGGTGATGAGTGAAGTTTCAATCGATAACCACAATGCATCACGAATCTCTGGACGTGTCACGATGTCTGTGAATTTGCTCCACGGTGTACGCCAAATTAGCCCGACAAAAGGTGCAAGAAAGAAGGCAGTAGCGACAGCAGCAATCAATACGATTTGCCACGGAAGTCTTTGCCGATGACGGCGTGAACGATTCATGGAACTCCGAAACCGTATTGGATAAGGAGCGCCTGCCCAACGGGGGATAACAAGAATTCAACGAACCCTTGAGCCTGCTTCTTGTGTGCAGAGTTTTTAATGATGCCAATCGGATACTCGGCCAAGATGTTGAACTCAGTAGGAATTTGCACACCCTCAACTTGACCATCTGATGCAACAACTTCAGAGTGGTAAACGATTCCAGCGTCTGCTTCACCACTTACCACCTTGAGCATGATTCCTTTGACATTGCTTTCAAAAGAATCGGGTGTAATTGTGACGCCAGCTTTTTTGAGTACCTCAGCGGTGTATTTGCCGATGGGGACATCAGGACTTGTTGTGACAAAAATCAGATCAGGATCGGTGAGGTCTTGCAAAGATGAGATGTTGAGAGGGTTGCCCTTTTCGACAATGATCTCGAGATAATTAGTGGCGAAAATGACGGACTGGGAATCGAGCAAATCTTGTGTCTCGACTTTGTCCATATTCGTTACGTCGGCAGATGCAAAAACATCGGCAGGTGCACCTTCTTGTACGAACCGTGCCAAGTCTGACGAAGCTCCAAGGTTGAACTCAACCTTCATACCCGGATGGGCTTTTTCGTAGGCAAGACCGGCATACGCAAACGGCGTAGCGAGCGACGATGCGGCGTACACCTCAAGTGTCGTCTGTTCTTGCGAATCCGATGCTGAAGAACACGCCGTTGCAAAGACGAGCGGCACCAGTGCAACGATGAAGGGGGTGACAATGAAGGCACGCCGAGCGAACATAGCCTCAAGATATCTTTGGATTGATGAATTAGTCAATTATTGACTAATTCTCCAATTGGACTACTGACCTGAGAAAACCGACCTGATGAGAGGTTCAAAAAATTCGAGAGACTCGCTCTTGTAGTCGGGATCAAAGGCCACTTGGTCGTACTTGGCACAAAACTCTTCGGTGTATTCGTAATGCGGATTATCGCGGAATGCATCGCGAGTATTGCGATCGAGTCCAATGTGATGCCAGAAGTAATAGCCCTGGAAAATGCCGTGGTGTTCAACCATCCAGTGATTTGCTTCACTGACGAATGGCTTCACAATGGCTGAGGCAATTGCTGGGTGGTTATATGGCGACAAGGTGTCACCGATGTCGTGGATGAGTGCGCAGGCGACATACTCATCTTTTTCTCCACCGCGCAATGCACGAGTTGCGGTTTGTAGTGAGTGCTCGAGACGTGACACGGGGAATCCGCCGTGATCACTTTCGAGATGACGTAACTGTTCAAGTATGCGGTCAGGCACAAGTGACTGGGTGTGCTTCATGCATTGCATGATGTTGTCCCACTCGGCCTTGGTTGAATCTTCAAAACGCGTAAATGTCGCTCTGTCTGTCATAAATCCCCCATCAGTATTTAGGTCTTTCTCAGTTTAGATTTCAATTGCGGTGGTTGGCACGCGCAAGGGAGTTCCTTGGAGAAGCAATTTGATTTGTTCACCATCTAATCCAAGTTGTTTCATTTGTTCGACGGACCTACGACCAGTCAGACTGCGCATGAGCTCAAAACGCGAGACCCCCGAATCAACGAGTTCTTGGGCTCGGCCCGGGACTTTTCCTTCGACCATATTGAGAAGCCAGCCGAGGGCAACGGTGACCGCCAAAGAATCTTGTGCATCGGCACGTCCGACCGCATGGCGCAAGTCGTGTTCGTGGGTCACGGCGTCCATCATCATTTGCGAATTAGTGGGAGATGGAATGTGGGGCAACAGGACATCGAATTCGGTCGCCGTGGCGAGAAGTGCATCGGCGAGTTGAGAAAGCGATTCTCCTTCATGGCGATCAACTTGGGCCTGAGTCCAGGCATCAGTGGTCACGCCTTCCATCCGACCCGCCAAGATGTCCTCAGGGACTCCGACGATGTGCGAAATCAAACCGCTGACTTCCCAATCTGGGCAAAGCGGAACTGACAAAGACGCTTGCGACTCGGGGATTTCACGGATCAGGCCCACGACTCGTGTACGAAACTCAAGATAGGCCTGCACAACTTCGCTATCAGACTGAAGAAAGGTCATATGGCATTATGCCATCTCGATTGAAAGTGATATGAAATAGACATGCGTTTACAACTTGCTCTCAATGTTGACAATCTTGATGAAGCTATTGAGTTCTACACAAAACTGTTTAACACCGAACCTGTGAAGGTAAAACCGGGCTACGCCAACTGGGCGATCGTTGATCCGCCGTTGAAGCTCGTCATCTTCGAAAAAGGTGGAGACCATGGCACAATCAACCATCTTGGGGTTGAGACTGACACCGCTGAGGAAGTAGTTGAAGCAGATCAGCGTCTGCGAGCTGCCGGTTTAGAGACAACGGGTATCGACGACACCCAGTGTTGTTTTGCGGAAAAAACTGAAACTTGGGTTGACGGAATTGATGGACATAAATGGGAGTTCTACGTCAAGCACTCTGATGTTGAGCAGTTTGTCAATCTTCCATTAGGTCGCAAGAACGATTCTGGTGGCAACGTTTGTTGCCCGTCTTGATTTAGTTTTTCCCCGTCGTCAAAACTTTCTCAGCAACTGTCTGCATCGTATGAATCGCATCTTGTGGCGATCTCAGCCCACGGAGAGTTTCGTTAATCAACATCCAACCAGCATCTTCAACCTCGGGGAAGCGAACGCGTGATGGATACGTAATCATCGCTTGATTGATTGTTTCGCGGGTGATAGCCAAGCGTTGTTGGTCAATGTCGTTGACTGGAGCTACCTGTGAAAGTGCTTCAACGTTGGCGCACATGTTGCCGCCACTTGCATCGAGGCTATGAACTTCGGCCGACATCAAACGATGAAGAAGAGCTGTTGCCCCATCAATGTCTCCACATGTTGTTGGTATTCCCCATGCGTGACAACCGGCGTAACTGGCCCAACGCTTGGCCCCCGATGGATAGCGATACGGGCGTAGCACCTGAGCGAACTTAGATGAATGGATTGCACCCCATGCGCCAGGCCAAGCACCCGAAGCGTCGGTCGTTCCGTTGAGAAGTGCGACATCAACTTGGTCGTAATGCCAATTCGGTAAATCGGAGTCTGTTTGCTGGGCAAGGGCGATCAACATCTCTATTGCTTGAATCGATTCATCAGAAATGAAGCACGGTCGTTCCTCGTCGTCAAAAATACGACCACCTGCGCCGACAACCATTTCATAGAAGGTTCCGAAGAGTCCTGATTCTTTTCCAGGAAAACCGAACTTAACTGGACTGTTCATGAGGTCATCCCAAGTAGTTGGCACCAATGCGACTCGGTCTGAACGAAGCCACATAATGCGGACATCAATGAGTCGTGGAATTGTTAAGAGTTGTTGGCGATAACGACATAAATCAACCGCGAGCGGAGCAAGTTCGTCGACCGCTGGCTTATCGACGAGCGAATCAAGCGGCTGCAACCAACTTGCCTGCGAAGGTGCATATTTTGAATGTGTCGACAGAAGGTCAATGCGCTCACCAGCCGCCAGCATCTCTGTAACTTTGCGATTCAAAGTGGGATGATCTGCGTGAACGATCACCTCAACGTCGTATTCGTCAAAAATTGAATACAGGTGGTCGTACATCGGGCCACCAACAAGTGCGATGCGCAAAGTCATGTATTCACCTATTGAACAATTCGTACGCCAGATATTCCGCCGTCAATCAGGAGTTCCATACCTGTTGTGAAAGTGCTTGGTGAAGCCAAATAGAAAACCGCTTCAGCAACTTCTTCACATTCAACAAGGCGGCCCATCGGTTGACGCTTACGCAATGACTCCATTGTTTGACTCGGATCTGGAGTTGTCGCGACTAGTCGTTCAACCCACGGGCTGGCAACTGTGCCGGGGGAAACACAATTGACCCGAATATTGTTTGCGATTTCATCAGCAGCCATTGCCTTGGTCAGTGAAAGTACGGCGCCTTTGGAAGCTGAGTACACGGCTCGCTCAACGAGACCAACAGTTGCGGCAATTGAACAGGTATTGACAATGAACCCAGATCCTTGTGTGCGCATGTGGGGAAGAACTGCTCGCGACATATTGGCAATACCGAAAACATTGACCGCGAAAACACGTTGCCAGTCATCGAGAGTTGAATCGACGACGTCACCGACACTGCTGATGCCGGCGTTATTGCACAACACATCAATGCGACCGTGTTCGGCAATGACTTGTTCAATTGCTTTGTCACATTGCTGTGGTTGAGTGAGGTCAAACCCATCGGCGAGATCGAGACCGACAACAATGTCTTGGTCTTGCCTAAAACGCTGATTGATAGCGGTACCGATACCGCCCGCTGAACCAGTAATAACAACAATGCGTTGCGTCATGATGCCTCCGTCGTCGCCACCGAAGCGTGCGAGTGATCTAAGTATTGTCCATATTGATGGCAATTGTTATGGTTGGCGGTAATGACCCGCATCTTGTCAGCTTCAACCCATGACCTTCGAGCTCGTACGTCGCGAACATTGGCGGGTTCTGATGCCAATCACCCCGACCCTGACTACTCGGCCGCCTATGTGATTTTGCATACTGACTCGGGCCTTGAGGGACACGGTATGACATTTACGATCGGCCAGGGCAACGAACTTTGTTGCGCGGCGATCGAGGCGTTATCGACTTTGGTGGTTGGTCGCAATCTGTCGGACATCGTCGACAACATGGGTGCGTTTTGGCGTCAGGTAACAAATCATTCGCAACTCCGCTGGCTTGGTCCAGATAAAGGAGTGATCCATTTGGCGACCGCCGCACTCGTGAACGC
>CAFBLJ010000052.1_pt1 | contig 12445 bp, 10 predicted proteins | sample 7268081 | NCBI WGS metagenome assembly CAFBLJ01 (sample SAMEA6814025, study PRJEB35770) | freshwater metagenome | biome: Freshwater; feature: Freshwater reservoir; material: water | place: Czech Republic | collected 2016-04-20 | depth 30m m
CTTGCCATACGAACGCTTCAATCGACGCAACAGGTCGGGAACCCATCCAGCGCCAAGTTCAACAGTGGCAATCTGCAATTTCGGTACACGATCAAACAGACCGTGGCAAATGAGTGAAGCGACCAAGTCGAATACGGGGCGCTCAATATGAACTCCCATGACTTCGGTCAATGTCGACATTTTCATGCCGGTGTATTTGAGGCTTTCACCCCAACGTTCGAGGTAAATGCCATAACCAGAATCGGCACCATGGAAAGCAATAGCTACGCCAGCATCGGCAGCGATATTCCAGAAGCGGTCGTACATCGGATCAGCGAGCGAACGGAAGCGATCAGGAGCTTGCACAGGGGCCGGACGGAAAGTAACGAAACGAGCGCCCTTTGAAATCGCTAATTCAAGTTCTGCTTCAGCGCGCACGGGGTCGATCAACGACATCAATGGACCAGTCAAAATTCGGCTATCGCGGTTGTAGCCCCAATCTTCATCAAGCCACTGGTTGTAACTATGGAAAACCGCATACAAAGCTTCAACATCTTTGGCGAGCATTTCTTCGAGACCAAGTCCGAGGCTGGGTAGCACCCATGCAAGGTCAACGCCCTGTTCGATGAGCTTGGCAACACGAGCTTCACGCGAGCGAGCTGCCGGAGGAATGGGACCCATTTCTATAATGTCGCGAATTTCTTTGCCGCCGTAGTTCTGCGCACGGAAGTACATCTCAAGTGAACCAGGAACGCCGACTGGGTCGTACGTTGGGTTCGGAATCAAAGTCAGCAAGCGGTCGTTAACGAGCAACGTCTTACGTCCATCCACTTCAACCCAACGGACCGCAGTTTTATGCGCCTTAGGCAAATGGCGAGTGACGGCATCTTCGGCTTCGTAGTAATGCTGATCGGCATCAGACAGCCCGTACGTCACATCGTCAAGTACTGGCCGAGATTCAAGAAGCGTCATGATGTCCCCTTAGGTCTGGCGCCAGTAGCAAATCTGACGCTCCGTCAGATTGTACGGCATGAAAGAGCCCATTGATAGATCTTGCCCGTGTACGGTGACGAAGGTCCCAAAGATGAAGACTTTGGTTCAGGGCTGGGCACATACGTTCAAAGGAGCATCATGGAGATTTGGCAGGTCATTGCCCGAGAGTCAATTCGCGATCTTGTCGCCCGCTACAACGCCAACGGCGACACGGGCCGATTCGCTCAGGTTCGTGAACTTTTCAGTCCCGACGCCTCAATGGATATCGGCAACGGCCAGGTGTATTCGGGTATCGAGCAAGTCATGACGATCTTCACTGGAACTAAAGAGACCACGGGAACTGCCGCTGGATTCACGCATGTACGGCACTCAACTACTACTCATCAAATAGATCTCATCGATGAAACGCATGCCATGGGTCGCCTGTACTTCTTCGTGGTCACCGATATTGGACTCGATCATTGGGGACGTTACGTCGACTCGTACATCTCTCTCAACGGAGTCTGGAAGTTCGCGTCACGCAAAGTCACCGTTGACGGTTGGGCGACTAACTCCCTATTCCCCCACTAAACAGTTCTTGTCTCTAAACCCTTTCAGGGCGAAAAGCCGAACGGGGTCGTTGCACGAATTCGAATGGCACTCCGTCTGGGTCGTTCAAGAAACAAATCCACATGTCGGGAACCGCTGTTCCTTCTAGTTCTACTTGTCGTGGCTCGCGTTCAAACTTCCAACCATCGGCCAAAAAACGCTCGTATGACGCAACTGTGTCATCAACGCCGACTGCTGTTCTAAACAGACCAGCATGATTTGCATCTACTGGATGTTGACCGTGTGAGGCCGGATTCATCCACTGCGTCAATACCAACTCTGCGGCTTCATCAGGCATCTTCATTCTCAGAACTCGACCGACAGCAGCCGAACCATCTGCAACTCGCAGCCCAACAAAATCACCATTGTCAAGCACGTGTTCGGCAACATCCAAAAATCCCATCCCGTGGTACCACGACAACGACGCATCAATGTCGGTCACGGTGACACGAAGGTGACGCAATCGAGATTCGCCAATCGGAATATTCTCATCTTGCATCAGGTCAACCTGCGTACCAAATGGATCGGTCAAGGTCGCCCAGTTTTTCACCCAAGGCGATGACGAACGCGACACTAAATGCGAACCTGCCGCCACCATTCTTTCAATCATGGCTGCGACGTCGGGAACCCCAAAACCAACCGCTTGCATTCCGACACGCGAAGCATCCGAGATTGGAGCCCCGATCATTTTCGGGCTCACCCACTCTTGTACTTCCAAAGAAGCACTTGTTCGAGGTCCCCGCTTGTCGTAAACAAAAGCAGCTCCACTGACGATCTCGCCTTCGATACCTAGCAAAGAGCCATCAGAAGGATGGATCGGATTTCGCATCACTTCTTTCATGTCAAGGACATTCACATAGAAATTAACCACTGCATCAGTGTCAGCGCAGCAGTAACAAATATGCAAAAACCGACGAGACGGGGCTTCAAAATCAACAGTCACGAATGTGGACAGTACCTCATGACCCCCGATGACCTGACAGTATTGAGACAGTTCGGGAGGTTTTATGCAAGAGAAAATTGATGGTCGACGCCTTGAAGGCAAAACTGCTCTAGTGACTGGCGCAAGCCGCGGGATTGGCGCAGCCATTGCGCGCCGATTGGCGGCCGAAGGTGCAACCGTCGCATGTATGGCCCGCACTCTCGATCCCGACCCGCGTTACGAAGGAACCTTGCGCGACACGGTCAACATGATCACGTCATCAGGTGGAAAGGCTGCAGCATTTAAAGCCGATCTTTCAAATTCTGACGACCGCAAAAATCTCATCGATCAAGTTCACCAAGAACTCGGTCCCATTGACATTTTGGTGAACAATGCCGCCGTCACCTTCTTTTTGCCCATTGACTCGTTTCCCGAAAAGCGTTTTAAGTTGATGATGGAAACTCAGGTGTGGGGCGCAATTGATCTTGCACAACAAGTCATTCCCGACATGCGCTCTCGAGGTGCCGGTTGGATTTTGAACATCTCATCTCGCGCCGCAGTCAAGCCAGTTGGTCCTCCTTTCGAAGCTTGGTTCGCTACTGGTAATTCGTCGGTCTACGGAATGTGCAAAGCCGCTCTCGAGCGAGTTTCATTAGGCATGGCCGCCGAGTTGCACAGTGACAACATTGCGGTCAACACGTTGGCCCCTTGGGACAATGTGCCGACCCCTGGTGCCGGGAATCACGATTTACTTGAAGATTTCAGAATCGAACCCGAAGAAATCATCGCCCAAGCCGCTCTTGAATTATGTGCTGGTGACCCGCAACGCTTAACGGGTCGCGTTGCATACAGCCAACCTCTACTTGCTGAGATGAGTGTTGTTGCGCGCAACCTCAACGGAGGACCACTTTCGTGAGCTCAATTCGGCGCGGTACGTGGACTAACTGGGCTGGCAATCAATCGGCACACCCGAAATGGATCAACGAACCTGCGAGTGAATCCGATGTTGCTGACATCGTTGCCCGCGCCGCCAAATCAAACCGCACCGTCAAGGCCGTCGGTGCCGGCCACAGCTTCACGTCAACTGCCCTCACAAACGGCCACTTGCTCAATATGAAGCACCTCAACAAAATCGTCGAAGTTGATCGAGCGAACAACCAAGTAACTGTCGAAGCCGGAATACACATTTCAGAACTCAACGAACAGTTATTTGAACTTGGCCTGGCGATGCCCAATCTGGGAGATATCGCGTATCAAACAATCAGTGGTGCCATCGCAACCTCAACTCACGGCACTGGCGTCAAGATTTCTGGAATCGCCGGACAAGTCGCTGCAATGCGTTTGGTCAATGGCCAAGGCGAGATCGTAGATATCAACGCAAAACAAAATCCCGAGTTATTAAACGTTGCCCGAGTCGGTGTGGGCGCTCTCGGAATTGTTACGCAGGTAACTCTCAATGTTGTACCGGCCTTTCGTTTGCGAGCCGTCGAAGGCGCACAGAAACTTGATGCTCTCATCGAGAACCTCGACGAACTCGTAGAAACAAATGAACACTTTGAATTCTTTTGGATCCCTCACACCAGGTGGGCCCTTACCAAGCGCAATAACCGCACGACCGATCCGGTTCATATTCCTAGTCGCGCCAAGCAGTGGTACAGCAAAACGTTCTTAGAGAATTACGCATTCGGCGCCGTGTGTGCGCTAGGTCGTATGAAACCAAATCTGATCCCACGACTAGCGACAGCGCTGCCTTCAACTGGTCAATCTGAAATCGTTGATGAGAGTTACCGTATTTTCGCCAGCGAACGCATCGTCAAGTTTGTTGAAATGGAATATGCCATCCCCCGCCAGTATTGCGGTGAAGCGTTGCAGCGCATTCGTTCGATGATCGAGACAAAAGGCCATAAGGTCTCCTTCCCGGTGGAAGTGCGCTTTACTGCCAAAGACGACATCGCTCTGTCAACAGCTTCGGGACGCGATTCGGCGTACATCGCAGTTCATATGTACAAAGGAATGGCGTACGAGTCGTACTTTCGCGACGTAGCCAACATCATGTCAGATTATGAAGGCCGACCTCATTGGGGAAAGATGCATTTCTTGAATCGGAACGAATTATCGAAGTTGTATCCGAAGTGGAATGAGTTCCTCTCGGCTAGAGATCAACTTGATCCAAGTCGCACCTTTGCCAACGCTTACACCGAGCAGGTATTCGGAAAGTAGTTTCTCGCGCTATAAAGCAAAGAAGAGTGCGATTCCTAAAACTCCGAACAAAACCGCTATGCCAATGGTGTCTCGTCGTCCTACCTTCATCACCGAGATATCAACTGCCGAAATACGAGCATCGGTCTTTGAATACCGGATTTTTACTGAATCATTGACGTTGAAGTCTCCCTGAAGCATGGCACTTGGAACAAAGAATTCTTTTCCAGATGTGTCGCGATATGAAATTCGGTAAACCGGTGAAAAACCTTTGCCCGAGCGAACCATCTTGCGATCGACAATTGTTCCAGTTGTCTCAGCGCCAAGTGTGGCCAATGCATCCCAACGGCGCTTGTTAGCGCTGTTCATGACCCACATCAGCCCGAGAAGAATCAGACCAGCCCCCCAGCCAACAGCTAGTCCCGCAATACTTACAGCAATCATCATTTCTCCAAGTTCTGAGAACTTTTTACAACTTCGCGAGGGACATAAAAGTAGCCATGAGTGGACCGCCGGCTCGGTTATCCCCCACTGTGCCATCACCCATACGGTTCATCACATAGGCAAATGTCAACTCTGCCTCAAGATCGTTCACGCAAAGTGAGCCTCCCCAACCACCCCAGAAACAAGCTCGTTCGTTTGGGCTGATGGGCGAATGGCGTGATTTCAAGCCATAACCAATTCCAAGTTTGATGGGCGACATCAATACCTGGTCGCGTCCTTCAGCCTGAACATCAAAAATCTTCTCGACGGTCTCTTTGGAAAGAAACGTTTGACCATTGATCGAACCACCATGAGAAATAATTGATTGAGTAAGCGCAACAGAACGAGCGTTTCCTTGACCGTTAGCCGCTGGGCTTTCACAGCGACGCCATTCGGGAGTCCACGAGAAACGGGCATCCATCTTTGGGTTCAACATGGTGCGGGCAAAAAGGCTGTCAGCATCAACATTGGGCGGAAGACCCTGGGTCGCTGGAATCACCGAGGCGATTCGTTCTTCAACATGCGCCGGTACTCCAATATGGAAATCTGCACCCAAAGGTTCGGCCACTCGAGAGCGGAAGAAATTGCCTAGCGACATTCCAGTGACTCGCTTCACCAATTCGCCCAACAAATACCCCTGCGTCATCGCGTGATATCCAGACTTCGTGCCGGGTTCCCACCATGGCGCTTGCGCCGCTAGCAACGAAGAACATTTTTCGTGATCGTACAAATCGGTTTTAACGATTGTCTCTTCCCAACCGGATAATCCCGACGTATGTGACATCAAGTGGCGGACAAGAACATCTTCTTTTCCATTGGCGGCGAATTCTGGCCAATGCTTTGCAACGGGATCATCAAGACTGAGTTTTCCTTCATCCGCCAAAATCAACACACAAAGAAACATCTGTGTTTTGGTGGTTGACCAAACATTAATCAGCGTATTTTCATCCCAAGGTGTTGTGCGTTCGATGTCGGTATGACCGCCCCAGATATCAACAACCATTTTGCCGCGGTGCATCACCGCAACACTGGCGCCCACTTCGAAGTCTGTTGCGAAATTGGCGGCGAACGCTTCTTTCACCGATTCAAAACCCGGCTGAACAAATCCTTGTACTTCCACCATGATTATTCCTTTGGTTATGGGTATCGATTGTTTACAACGAGTTAATTGTGATCGTTCCCGTTGAACCGTTGACAGTGATGTTGGCTCCGTCTGGAATCTTCTTGGTTGCATCAGCAACAGAAGCAACACACGGAATTCCCAATTCGCGGCTCACAATGCTGGCATGTGAACCAACAGCTCCGAGGTTCACGACAACAGCTCCAGACGCAAGGAACAAAGGCGTCCACGACGGATCGGTATTGAGTGTCACCAAAATGTCGCCAGCCTCAAGACCACTCGGATCAAAGGGATCGAGAATGATTCGAGCAGTTCCGGTGTACTCGCCAGCCGAACATGCCACACCTTTCAAAACATCTCCGACCTTGACCATTTCAGCAGCCGAATTATCACGACGCTTCCATTGCGACAAAGGCGGAACATCCATGCCGATGATGTAAGGCGGATCCAACTGTGCAAGGGCTTGGTGATCGACGAAGCGCTCGGCCAAAACACCCTTGAAAGAAGCGGGATCACTCAGGTACTGCTCGATCTCTGCTTCAACCAACATATAGATCTGTTCTGTTGCAGCCAGATAGCCAGCGGCCACCATGCGACGTCCAATTTCATCAAAGCAGACTCTTACTTCGTGAATCGCCGCGATGTTGTTGCTCTTACAACGCTCACGAGTCGCCTGCCAAACTCCCGAAGAAGCATATGACGCCGCGAATGCACCACTGGTTTCTGGGTCACCGCTCAGTAGTTCCATGAATTCGTTGTAGAGACGTTCGCGCTCTGCTGCATTGCGCTCGTGTGCTTTATGTGGATCGGCCGAATCATCTTGGTAGCGAAGTCGATCAATCTGAATAAAAGCCAAGACTGGCTTCGACTCGTAACTTGATGCTGCGGGATCCCATTCATTGGGTGCACGACTGCCGTGATCAATCATGAAAGTTTGCAACGCAGTCGCGAACTTCGTTCCCGCAATTTTGCTCATCATTGCTTGGGCGGTCTCTGAATTGATGGTGCCTTTACCGAAACTCTCATCAAACAATTTGGTTAACGACGCGTCAGAACGAACGATTCGCGACAAGTCCCACAATTGAGTTGCAATGTTTGCTGAGTCAACATTTCCAACCGCCCCAATCATCCGCACACCGTCTTCGGCACGTCCGTGTTCTTCAGCGATCGCCAAAATTCCACCAGGACCAAAAGAAGCGCCGAGGCTTGCCCAGGCGTGTTGTTCAAACATCGCGACAAGGTGCGGTTGCATTGTTCGAGCGCGCGCCACGAGTTCTTCATTTGACAGCTTTGAAAGGTCGGGACGGTTGCGGCGAATCTCAAGAGCAATCGCATGCTGATCCTCAACCGGCTGATGCGTCACTGCACTCATGATGTAGGCCTGGGTTTCAGCCAGCTTCTCGGCGTGTCGCGGTGATTCGTGCCAAGGCTCAGCCACATACAGCGGAACATCGGGTCGATCATCGAAATAAGCAGCATCAATCGCTTCTGGGCTCGCTCCAGGCATACGCACGCCCATCAGACGGGCCTGCATCAGTGAGTTGTAGAAATACCCGCCGAAGCAACCGAAGGTCTCAGGTGGAGTTCCGTAGTCATCTTCATCAAAAACGCCGAAAGTCACAAATCCATCGCGGCAACCGATGACGATGCCCGACTCCCAGCAAAACGTCCATCCCAAAGGGCTGACTGGATCAGCAAGAACATCGGCAGCGTTACCACGCGTATAGAAAGGAAATCTTTTGGTCGGAGTGCGATCAATAATCCACTTATCTGACAACATCTGTCCCCCTCAGAACGCCGACATACGAAACGTCTACTCGCACTCTAATAAAGAGGACCAAAATCATCGGGGTTGGAGAATCATGAGATCAGGGAAAGACCAGTCGTTTATTCCGATAAATTTGGCGTTATCGGACCCCAAAAGATCATCCTCTTTTACAAATTCACTCCACTTGCAGATCCTGAAGCGATCCGCCTGTGGCAACGCACGCTCTGTGAGGCCAACAACCTTCGGGGCCGCATTTTGATCTCGAAAGATGGCATCAACGGAACAGTGGGCGGTTCGCTCAATCAGGTCAAGAGATACATCAGAGTCATGAAGGATTTCGCCCCCTTCAAAGACATGGAATACAAGTGGTCAGAAGGACACGGAGACGAGTTTCCACGTCTGCAGGTACGAGTACGCGACGAGATCGTGACCTTTGGTATCCCAGAAGAGATAGTCGTCGATGAAAACGGCATCGTCGGAGGAGGCGTTCATCTCTCGCCAAGCGAAGTTAACGAACTTGTCGCGTCGCGTGGCGACGAAGTGGTTTTCTTTGATGGTCGCAACGAGTACGAGGCAGCTATCGGCAAATTCAAAAATGCTGTCGTCCCACCCATTGAAACAACACCCGAATTCATCGAGGTTCTTGAGAGCGGTGCATACGACCACCTCAAAGACAAACCCATCGTCACGTATTGCACTGGCGGAATCAGGTGCGAAGTTCTGTCACTCATCATGAAGAATCGTGGATTCAAAGAGGTGTACCAAATCGATGGCGGAATCGTTCGTTACGCCGAGAAATACAAAGACGCCGGATTGTGGGAAGGCTCGCTGTACGTCTTTGATCGCCGCTTCAAGTTGGACTACAGCAAAGACACCAAGGTCTTGAGCACTTGCCATATGTGTTCCGCTCCCACCAGCGAGTACCACAACTGTTCAGATTTGCTGTGCCGCCGCCGGACACTGGTTTGCCCCGACTGCGTCGCCAAAGTGCCCGAAGTCTTCTGCCACGATTGCCTCTGAAATAACAACCAGATCACAAACCTCAAATGAGAGGCGACGCTGGGAATCGAACCCAGGTAGAGGGCTTTGCAGGCCCTTGCCTAAACCACTCGGCCACGTCGCCAACCGATCTAGCGGACTAAATCGGAATGGCAAGCCTACCTGTGATCCTCAATTCTTCCCTTGTCCAGTTTGATTGACTTCAACTTCTAGATCAATGGCGCTCTATGCAAGGCTCTCAGACATGTTCTTACACCGTACCCTCGTTCTCTCTAGCCTGATCGCCACGATTGCTATCTCAGCGTGCAGTGGAGATGATGCGTCAACCGCTATTTCCGACACGACTGTTCCTACAGCAGAGGCTGCTACTACCGAGGTGCCCGCAACCGATGCTCCCGCCGCCACTCTTGACCCCGCTACAGAAGCCATGGCCTACACCGAGCCAGGCGAATACCCAGTCGGCGTGACCACCCTCGAACTCGCTGCTGGAAACAAAGTTGAAGTTTGGTATCCAGCAATCGCTGGAACAACCGGAACCGAATCATATGACGTACGAGATTTTGTACCTGATGCCATCCGCGCTCTATTGACAGCCGATATTCCCGCGAGTTACACATACACCGCAGGCCGCGATGCAGCAGTTGCTGATGGCACCTTCCCTATCGTTCTTTTCAGTCACGGTTATAGCGGCATCCGTTTGCAAAGCACATTCCTCACATCTCATCTCGCAAGCTGGGGAATGATTGTTATCGCTCCCGATCATTGGTCACGCGACCTCAACCATGTTTTAAGCGCTCCCGTTGGCGATCGCGAATCATCAGTAACTGAATTACTCGCATCACTCGATCTAGTAACCGCCGGCAATGACGATCCAGCATCGCTTTTCCAAGGTCACCTCGATACCTCACGTGTCATCGCACTTGGACACTCTGCAGGCGGTGGAACCATTGTTGGTGCAGCCGCCGACGATCGCGTTTACGGTTACATCTCGATGGCATCAGGCGTGATCGGGATGGGTGGAGCCAATGCCACGACTACGGCTCCTCCGACCTTTATTAACAAGCCATCATTCTTCATTGCTGGCGCCGCTGATGGCGTCGTACCGGTAGACACGGTGTCACGTCCATCGTTCAAGGCCGTTCCTGGACCTAGTCGTTTGTGGGTGATCGACGGAGTCGGCCACAACGGGTTCGATGATTTCTGTACTTTCGGTAACGGCTCTGGAATCATCGGCGTTGCCCTCGCCTCGGGACTTGGACCCTTGCTTGATGCCCAACCTCAACTGAAGACCTTGGGCCAAGACGGTTGCCTGCCCCCAGCGCAGCCAGTTGACCTTGGCTTCCCCATCATTAAGCACGCTGTGACCGCTCAATTGCGCTTCTGGTTTGGCGACGATGCAACACCGGTTGGTCTCGATAGTTCGGTCGGCGATCAATACGATCTCGCGGTTTCAATCGACTCCAAAGACTGACCACTGAACAAGTACAGCCTGAAGCCCATGTGAAACACTGTGACTATGGGGAAAACAACAGTCATCAAGAACGGTTTAGTTGTCGACGGAACTGGCATTCTTGGCTACCTCGCGGATGTTCTGATTGAAGGCGATCGCGTCATTGAGATCGGATCAAACTTGCAAGGTGACACCATCATTGACGCAAGTGGTCGAGTTGTTGCGCCCGGCTTCATTGACATCCATACCCATTACGATGCACAAGCTTTTTGGGATCCTGCACTTACTCCGTCGTGTTATCACGGTGTCACCACTGTGGTTGCTGGCAACTGTGGCTTTTCGATCGCTCCCACGAAACCCCAAGATCGGGGACTCATCGCGAACACGATGGAAAAAGTAGAAGACATGGATCCATCGACACTCAACGCTGGTATCCCCTGGGACTTTGAATCATTTCCTGAATACCTTGCATCAATCGAACAGCACGGAACCTTGTTGAACTTTGCGGCTTACGTCGGTCATACCCCTCTTCGCATTTTTGTCATGGGCGACGAGTCAGTTGGCCGCGTAGCTACTGCCGATGAAGTAACACAAATGGCCGACCTTGTAACCGAGGCCATGGAAGCTGGCGCAGCCGGATTCGCGACAAGTTTCGCTGTAACTCACCGCGGCGCTGACGGAAAACCGATCCCGAGTCGCTGGGCTGACGCTGAGGAAATTGAAGCGTTGTGTAAAGCAGTTGGCGATTCGGGTCGTGGTGTGATTGGTGTCAACGGTGGCGAAAACCTGAGTTTCGCCGACTGTTACGAATTGCAACCTAAAGTTGGAGCGCCAATTACGTACACGGCGTTGCTCACCACATCACAGGGAACGCATCTCAAAGCTGTTGAAGTTCACCAAGAAGGTCTTGCTCGTGGCATTGATGTCTGGCCACAAGTTTCGTGTCGCCCACTTTCATTTTCGATGACAATGGTTGAACCTTTCACCTTGAATACCAGTCCGATTTTCGCTGAGTTGATGCCGAAGTCAATTGAAGAACGCCGTGATGCGTTTGCGAGTCACGAATGGCGCAACCGAGTTCGAGTCGGTTGGGAAAACAAGCAAGGTCTCATTCCTCGTTGGGATAGTTACGAAATCATGGATGCCCCGTCATCACCAGATTTGGCGGGACGCCGACTCACCGATGTCGCCGACGAAACAGGCGCCGATCCATTTGACCTATTGCTTGAACTCGCACTACTCGAACCCGATCTCAAACTTCGTGTGAAGGCCATGTTGGCCAACGATGATGCCGAAGGTGTTGCGATGTTGTTAAACACCGAGGGTTGCACTCTTGGTCTGTCTGATGCGGGCGCCCATGTGGGTCAACTATGTGACGCAGTGTTGTCAACCGACTTGCTTGGATCTTGGGTTCGAGACAAAAAGGTTCTCACTTTAGAAAATGCGGTTCACAAACTCACCCAGGTGCAAGCCGATCTGTTTGGCTTTACCGATCGTGGAGTTTTACGAGTAGGCGCTTTGGCAGACATCGTGGTCTTTGATGCCGCAACTGTTGCACCTGGACCAGTACGCCGGGTTGTCGACTTTCCAGCAAATGGTGAACGGTTAACCGCCGATCAACCAACAGGAATGCATCATCTGTTTGTGAATGGCATCGAAGTTCAACGTGACGGCAAGTTATTGCAACCGGCTCTTGACGCTCTACCCGGCCGTCTGGTCAAACCAAGCCTTCGTTGAGATTCTGGTGTCGTTTGAGTTGGTATTACCAACTCAAACGACACCAGTTTCACAAAGAATTACGCCGTCATTGTGTATTTGATCGGCAGAGTCTTCAGACCTCCAACGAAGATCGTCTTCATCCACTTTGGCTCGCCCGCAAGTTCAATGCTTTCAAGTCGCGGCAGCAAAGCCTTCAAGAATGCTTTGATTTCCATTCGGGCCAAC
>CAFBLJ010000056.1_pt1 | contig 12101 bp, 8 predicted proteins | sample 7268081 | NCBI WGS metagenome assembly CAFBLJ01 (sample SAMEA6814025, study PRJEB35770) | freshwater metagenome | biome: Freshwater; feature: Freshwater reservoir; material: water | place: Czech Republic | collected 2016-04-20 | depth 30m m
AGCGGTTGAAGAAACTCGTTCACCAGCGAATAGGGGATTCCACGATCAAAGCGACTCGCCCGACCCTTGAGGCAAATTGCACCCATTGATTCAGTACGTTCCAAAACAACCTCGGCGAGGCGGGATTTGCCAATTCCGCCGGCCCCGCGGATGACGATGCTTGAGGCCTGACCCGCTTCAACTTGTTTGAAGACATCGAGGATTCGGGCAATCTCGTGGTCGCGCCCCACCATTTGAGGTGTGAGCAGTGGTGCAGTCGGGGGTCGACGAGCCGATGTCATTGAGAGCACTCTATTCGGCACCTCGCTTCAGGTAGTAGGGGATCCCCTACTGACAGTCATGGTCGAGGCGGGTGAGGATGATCGGGGCAGTAAGAAAGGGGGAGTGCTTTGGCACACATTGAATTAGATCTCATCCGCGAGAGCGACTCCAGCGAATCTTCGGTCGTGCGTGTTTCTGGCTCATGCACGGTAGACGGCCATGAGCAACGCCAATTCGTTGGTTGGGCCGAACTTTTTGCACTTCTAGAAAAATCAGTGACCACACCTGAAAGATAAGAAAAGTTTTTTGATCAAGGACAACTCAATTGGTTCGAAGTCATTCGGCCACACACGCAAGGGGAGATATATGAGTAGTAAGAAACACATTGGAATACGTCATATGAGGGGCGTCGCGATTTTAAGTGCGGCCGTACTCTTGGGTGTCGCCTGTGGTGGCGATGACGGTGGGAGCAGCGCAACCGAGTCAGCAGCACCTTCAACCGATGCTCCGGCAACAACTGACGGTAGCGATACTTCGACTCCTGCAGAGAACGTGGGCAACCGCGATGGGCAAACAATCAAAGTCGGAGTCGTGAACAACGATTCTTTGCTTCCGGCATTTCGAATCGGTGCCGAAGTTGCCATCGACGCGATCAATGCCAACGGTGGAATTAATGGAGCGCAGATTGAAGTTGTTTCATGCGCCGCCGATGCATCCCCGGAAGGTTCAATTAACTGTGCCAATCAGATGATCGAAGAAAATGTTGCAATTGCTTACACCGCGCTCGATCTCGGATCCGACGCCGCTATCCCTATTTATGATGAAGCGGGGATTCCGTACATCACCACAAATGGTTGGGGGACGGTGCAAGAAAGCAACGAAAATTCGTTCATCCTTCACGCCGCATCAAGCGCCTCATTTCTCGGACCGTTGAAAACCTTTAAGGATCTGGGTTTGACCAAGGTCGGTTACGTGACTGACGTTAATTTCGCGGGTACGCCCTACGAAACCAAACTGAAGAACTACTCAGAGATTCTGGGACTTGAAGTGACTCCCATTTATCTCGATGCAGCTAATCCTGACTGGACGAGTGCTGTGGCCAACTTTAAGTCTCAAGGCATCGAAGCTATTACGGGATTTTTGGGTGAAGTCCAATGCATTGGTCTCGTGAGTGCCACCACTGCTGTCGGCTTTGAAGGCGCGGTCTTCGCCAGTTCCTGCAACTTGTATTTAGATGTAGTGCCCGACCTGGCCTTGGGAACCTATAACCAAGCCGATATTTGGACGACGTTGGCCTACGACGAAGCTCCGGCCGAGGTTCAGGCTCGCCTTGATGACTACATCGCAAATATGACTGCGGGCGGGCACGAAGCTTTGATTTCGGGGTTTGCTCACGTTTCTTATGGTGGCTGGATGGAACTGCGAGAAGTACTTTCAGCGATCCCCAACGATCAAGAGGTCACTGGCGAATCTGTGAAAGCCACAATCGTGAGCCAAGTATTCCCCGGTTACTTCGGTCCCGATTTGCAATGTGGCAAAGCCCTTTGGGCCGACTCGCCTTCGGCCTGTCACGCTTCGATTGCGGTCTTCCAAATTGAAAAGGCAGCCGACGGTCGTTTGATTCGCAAGTTGTACAGCGACTTCGCAGATAACTCCGCTCTTGTTGGTGGCGAATAGTTCATCCCCTACCCAAAGAGTCTGTTAAGTAGAAATTGAAAACAAGTTGATGGGGTGTCTCGAGCAGTGCTTGGGACACCCCAACAACTTGAAAGTTTGAGTCTTCAAAATTTCAATGATCGGGTGAACTAGGTGACACAAATATTTTTATTTGCTTTGATAGGCCTAGGTGCCGGTTCGGTTTATGCAGCACTAGGTGCAGGGGTCGTGGTTGGTTTTCGCGGTACTGGCATCATCAATTTTTCTGCTGGTGCGCTGGCAGTTTGGAGTGCCTATGTTTTTGACGAATTGCAAAAAACTGGGAATTTGATTCTTCCGATAGTGGTTGTGCCACACTCAATTCACCTCACTGATGATCCATCATTTGTTTTGTGCTTATTGGTCGCCTTGTTATCTTCACTGGTTTTAACTTTGGCGGTTCATCTCCTGGTTTTTAACCCGTTGCGTAGTGCTCCTGTTTTGGCGCGGGTTGTTTCTTCTGTGGGAATTTTGTTAGTGATTCAGGCGCTGATTTTGATGCACTTTGGTGGCGATCCGCGCGCTATGAAACCAATTTTGCCAAATGAAACGGTGACAATTTCAAGCATCACCTTCCCCCGTGATCGACTGTGGCTGGCGTTAATCGTTGCTGTGGTCGGATTATCTCTGTGGGCTTATTTGCGATTCACGCGCATCGGACTCGCAACGCGAGGTGCCGCTGAAAGTGAGTCGACGATTTCTCTTGCAGGATTCTCGCCGCAACTTCTCGCTGGGTTGACTTGGGCAATTTCGGGCTTGGTCACCAGTCTTGTCGTGATTTTGGCGGGCCCGTTGTCAAGTCTCAGTGCTTCCACATATATCTTCGCAATTATTCCTGCACTGGCCGCCGCTTTAATCGGCCGCCTCAAATCGGTTTCGATCACCTTGATTGCAGGTTTGGGTCTGGGCTCGTTCCAATCAGTTGTTCAATACTTGACAACAAAAGACTGGTGGCCAGGTTGGGCTCGCATCGGACTGACTGATGCAGTTCCATTCTTGGTGATTGTCGTGACATTGATTCTCTTCGGCCAATCGTTGCCCAACCGAGGATCGTTACGTGTTGATCAACTCCCGCGCGTCACGCAGCCAAAGATGCAGATTCGAACGATGCTTCTCGTCGGGGTCTGCGGAATAATTCTGATGGCTCTGCTCGGGGGCAGTTACCGCTTTGGTTTGATGACGAGTCTGATCGTGTCAATGATCATGTTGTCGTTGGTGGTGTTGATCGGTTTAGTTGGCCAAATATCTTTGGCTCAAGCAGCGATTGCGGGGACTGCAGGGTTTGCCTTATCAAAGTTCAGTTCGGTTTCAGGACTTAACTTTCCACTCGGTTTGATTCTGTCAGTACTGGTTTCGATCGTGGTCGGAGTTGTTGTTGGTATCCCGGCCCTGCGGATTCGTGGAACACAACTGGCAGTGGTGACATTGGCGAGTGGTTTAGCGTTGGAGAAGTTCGTTTTTCGCAACAGCAGTTTCGTTTCTCCCACTGGAAGCCTCATCTCAAAGCCAACAATTTTCGGTCTCGACCTTGGTGTCCGCGAAGGTCGCAACATTGCTCGTCTAAGTTTTGGAATTTTGGTTGTTGTCTTCGTGACTCTGGCCTGCATCTTGGTGACCAACTTGATTCGAAGCGGCACTGGTCGACGCATGCTCGCAGTGCGGTCAAATGAAAGAGCGGCAGCAGCGGTGGGCATCAGTGTTTCGGCCACCAAGTTGTTGGCCTTCGCGGTGGCGTCTGGTTTGGCTGGAATGGGTGGGTGCTTTATTGGATATAGCCGCGGTCAACTGTCAGCCGAGAGTTTTTCGGTGTTCACCAGTCTGACCTTTTTAGCATTCGCCTATCTCGGTGGGATTACATCGGTCGGCGGTGCATTAGTCGCTGGCTTATCCGCTCCACTTGGACTGATGTTTGTCGTCATGGATCGCAACATCAATTTGGGCCAGAGTTATGCGTTGTTGGCTGGTGTGGGTCTGGTGACGACGGCAATATTCAATCCGCAAGGAGTAGCAGGTAAGACGGCAGAGGGTTTTGCTGAGTCGCGACAACGCAAGTTGGCTAAATCGGGCAAGGTGCCAAAGGAACAGGAAACGCGCCAAGACGTCGTCCAACAATTACCCGCAGAGTATTTGGCTCAGCCTCGTCCTGACTTTGATGCCGCCGACACTGTTCTTGAAATATCAGGATTAACCGTCAAGTACGGGGGACTGGTGGCCTTGAATGACGCCACCCTGTCGGTTCGACAGGGTGAAATTGTCGGATTGATCGGTCCGAATGGCGGCGGTAAAACAACATTTATTGACGCAGTGACTGGGTTTACTTCAGCACAGGGTGAGGTCGTTTTCAAAGATCACTCACTGAGAGGATTGACACCACACATCATCGCGCGACGCGGACTGCGGCGAACTTGGCAATCGGTTGAACTCTTCTCCGATATTTCTATTGCCGATAATCTCCTGGTCGCTATTGAAGGTTCAACGATTCGAGGCACTTTGCGCGATCTTGTTTTCCCCGCCCAGAACAAACGCGAACGCCATGTCAGTCAAGCATTGGCGGCTGTGGGTCTGAACGTGAATGCGAAGAAGGAAACTTCCGAACTGTCACTCGGTCAGCAAAAATTGCTGGGTGTTGCGCGTGCGTTAGTTGCTGAGCCAACTCTTTTGATGTTGGATGAACCCGCGGCGGGATTGAGCTCATCTGAAACCGAGGCCCTCGGCCGACAAATTGTTGAGATTTCCCAAACTGGTGTGTCAATCCTGTTGGTTGATCACGACATGGACTTGGTTCTCAAAGTATGCGACCGCATCTTTGTATTGGATTTTGGTTGCATCATCGCTTCGGGCACGCCGGATGAAATTCGAGCAAATCCGGCCGTGATCGAGGCTTATCTTGGTGCTCCAAGTGAGGTGGGATCATGACACTTTTGTCCGTCGAATCGTTGACCGCGGGATACGGCGGTATTCCGGTGGTGCGCGATGTCAGCATTCATGTCGAGAGTGGCGAAATAGTTGCGCTGCTCGGAGCTAACGGAGCTGGGAAGACGACCTTGTTGCACACCATTGCTGGTTTGATTCCCGAGATCGGTGGCACCATCGCTGTTGCAGACCAGAAAGTCAACGGTTGGTCGACTCACCAGATAGTTCGCCAAGGATTGTCGTTGCTTCCCGAAAATCGCGGGATCTTTTTTCAACTAACCGTCGCTGAAAACTTGCGTTTGTATCAGCGAAAGGGTGGATCAGTCTCGGTGGCTGATGTCATTGAGTATTTTCCGGCATTGGCGGCCTTGCTCGAACGTAAGGCCGGTCTTTTGTCAGGTGGAGAGCAACAAATGTTGTCTTTGGCTTGTCGTTTTATTGCTGATCCGAAATTGATGTTGATTGACGAAATGAGTTTGGGATTAGCCCCCATCATTTTTCAACGCATGTTGCCAGTGCTCGCGCAATTTGCTGCAGACCGTGGAGTTGGAGTTTTGCTTGTTGAGCAACATGTTCATGTTGCCCTCAAGTCGGCAAGTCGTGCGTACGTGCTCAATCGAGGAGAACTAACTTTTTCGGGAACGGCACATGACCTACAGAACCAACATCAATTTTTAGAGTCCAATTACATGGGGTCTGCAAAACAGGGCGAATGACAAGTCGTCAACGCTCATTGTGATTCTGGTGTGGTTTTAATCGGTAATAGCGAATGAAACGACACCAGAATCACATAGTTTTGAAGCATGACATCAATGCTCGAACGTTCAGCCCGAATCGTTGACGGGACCGACGCAGCACCAATCGGCTTGAAGATTACGGTTGATGCCGCTCCAGTAGAAGAAGTCGCACCAGGCATCGGCGTCATTGAATCATTTAGCAACGTTGTTGTCTTCAACACCGCCGACGGGCTCACATTGTTCGACGTCTCGCACGGCATGGCGGCCAAGAGCGTCGTCGCCAGTCTTCGCTCATGGTCAAATGACCGAGTCAATACCGCGGTCTACACGCATGGCCACACCGACCATGTTGGTGGCGCGGGCGCATTCAACGCCGATGCAACAAAACGCGCAGATCAGCCCATTCAATACGTCGCACACGAGGCTGTCGTTGATCGCTTTGATCGTTACAAGTTGACGAACGGCTACAACGGTTACATCAACATGCGTCAGTTCCGTTTACCCGGACCCATGTTCCCGAGCGACTTCGTGTATCCCGACACCACATTTCGTTCAGAGACAACTCTCGATATTGGTGGTCGCACCTTTGAACTGCACCACGCCCGCGGCGAAACCGACGATCACACGTGGGCGTGGGTCCCCGATGCGAAAGCCGTTGTCGTTGGCGACTTATTCATATGGCAGTTCCCCAATGCGGGCAATCCACAAAAGGTGCAACGCTTCGCTTGGGAATGGGCCGTTGCATTGCGCGCCATGGCCGCCAAGCAACCCGAATTGATGTTGCCCGCTCACGGCATGGCCATCGGCGGAAAAGAACGAGTCGGTCAAGTGCTCACCGATACTGCGGCAGCACTTGAATCACTGCACGAACAGACTTTGGCATTAATGAATAGCGGTGCACGTCTCGACGATGTGATTCATCAAGTGCGTTTGCCAAAAGAACTTGCTGATAAGCCGTTCTTGAAACCCACGTATGACGAACCCGAGTTTGTGGTGCGTAACTTGTGGCGTTTGTATGGCGGTTGGTATGACGGCAACCCAGCCAATCTCAAGCCCGCAACCGAAGTTGCCTTAGCAACTGAAATGGCTGCACTCGCTGGTGGCGCAGAGGCACTTGCATCTCGCGCTGAAGAATTGGCGAATGCCGGAGATTTCCGTTTGGCGTGTCATCTCATCGAAATGGCAGCGACCGCAGATGCAGATTCAAAACGTATTCATGAAATTCGCGCTGCTATCTATACCGAACGTCGCAAGATTGAAACTTCTTTCATGGCGACAGGTATCTACCGATCGGCTGCTCTCGACTCAAAAGCCCGCCTCGAAGAACTCTGATCTAATGCAAAGCTTTGAACATCAAGCCAACCTTCGCGATTGAACTCTTGACTAATGCCCCTATCCAAGGGGCGACGGGTTGGTAATTTGGCTCTATCGATCGGCCGGAGTGAACGCTCAAGTTGACGGATCAATTGGTACTTATTGAAAGCAGATTTTGTGGAACACCTGATTGACGAATTGGCCAAGTTGCAAGAACTCAAAGAAAAGGGCACAGTCACCGCCGCCGAGTTCGACCTCATGAAACAGGACATCTTGAACCGGATGGCCGCCCACGAAGCCAGCGGATCAATTCCGCCACCACCTCCGCCAACTTCCTTCACAGCGCCCTCGGCGACCTTCCCTCCAACGCCGGCGCCATCTTCGTCCAAGAACGGTCTCGTTGCAGCGGTTGTTGTCTTAGTTTTGGTCGGTGCCGGGGTAGGGGCCTGGTTGGTCGTCGGAAATTCTGACTCTAAGCCAAGAACGATCAACGTGAGTTACACAGACGAGGTCGTCACGACCGACTTCTGCGCCGGTTTCGCCGAGACGGGATATTCAGATATTCCCTTCGCTGAGGCCGAGATCGTTGATGGCGGGGGCAACTTGCTGGGCTTTGGTTCCCTCGATGGGGGAGTTGACCTCAACGAGTCCTGCGTTTTCTCGGCTGAATTCACGGTTGACGAGTCGTCGGACGGCAAATATCGGGCCACGGCGGGCAATACCAACCGGGGTTACATCAACTACACCGAGGCCGACATCGTCGACGGCACCTTGACGATTGACGCCATTATCGGCGACTAAATACTTCCAAACCACTTGAACTAAAAAGATGACGTTCAAAGCTTGATGCAACACATTCGTTGTTATATACGAACCTATTGACCAGGCGATATATGTCTGAAAATATGTTTGCAGTTCATTGCTTTTAAAGCTACTTAACTGAATTGAAAGAGTAGTTGTGACACAGGTGCAACGGAATACGCCAATCCAGAATGTGGACGATTTAACCAACCAAACTTTTGTAGGGCAAGTACTTGCGAAAGCTGGCAGCGGAGAAAGAAGATTTCTCATTGGTTCTCTTAAACCAATAGGTCCGAGGAGCGGACAATTAGGTAACAGAAATTTCAAAATATACGGCAGATTAGTCGCCTCCCCAAAGGCTCTTGACATAAATTCTATTGGGGATCTTGAAACAAACTCAGTTTGGGAGTTTCGATTGGAGCGCCAAAAACCGATCGCCTCAGATTACAAGACTGGAGCTGGGCTAGGTTTCGAAATTGATTTGCGTACTTTGAGACGAACTGGAGTGAAATTCACACAACGTGAAGTTGAAGTTGGAAATGATGGCTGGTTGAAACTATTAGAAGCTCTAAAATCCAAACCAACTTCTGAAGGTTCGACTTCTGCCTCGAAGGCCGTGGAGCCAAAGAAAAAGGAATCGCAAGGAAATATTGAAGCTCTAAACACACAGATTGCAGATTTGAAGAGCCAATTAAAGGTCTCTCAAGAGTCGCTGAGCACAAAAGAAGAGAGCCGGCAACGTCTTGAAGAACAGATAGAGGACTATAAACAGCAAGTTGCAAATTTAGATGTAAGTCACTCCAGTATTTTGATTGAGAAAAGATTACTTGAACAGGAGTCAGCCACTCAAAGAGCGATAATTGAAGAAGCGCGCACTTTGGGGTTTGTCAATACGGCTGGTAAAAACACAAGAGAAAATGATGACGCAAGCCAATTGTCCCTTCTGGAACAACTTGACCTAAGGCTTATCGAAAAAAAGGCGTCAGAACTAGGAATGAATTTGACATCCAATGAAATCAGGCGAATAGTCGTCGCCTATTTGATAGCCGGCGCCACCGGTCAACAAGTTTTGTTTGCTGGCCCTCCGGGCTCGGGGAAGTCAACTGCAAGCGTTCAATTCCCTAAATGGTTAGGGATGAGCGTGAATGTCATTCCTGTAAGACCGGGTTGGCTTGATTCAAGCGATTTGATCGGCTACTTCGATTCAAGGGTCGGGCATTTTGAACAAGGACCATTTGTTGACGAAGTGATTAGAGCTCAACAAGTTTTGAGTCAACAAAGGTTTCATGTTGTGGTCCTAGACGAAATGAATATCGCTCGGATTGAGAATTATGCTGCTGATGTGCTTTCTCAACTGGAAAAGGCTCATCAGTTGAACGTTGAAAGTGATTCTGGGATAAGGCTTTATTCGCCGGAAACTTATGAACGTTTGCGACTTATTGAGGCTGGCAAAAAGGGCAGAGTAAGCGTTGAAAATGAACACAGGATCCTTCCCGCGAAGTTACCCATACCCAAGAACCTAATTGTTTCAGGGACTTTGAATCACGACAGAACCACACATGCAATTAGCCCAAAGGTAAAAGATCGATCGCTTTTCATCAAATTTGAGAGCCATGGGATAGAACTCGGAGTTGAGTCAGTTGCAGGCGAAGTTGATAATTTCGCGATCCCTTTTACGTTGTTTGACCGGAAAAAGGGAAAAGCGTTAAATCGAGATAACCCGTTGATTGGAAAATGGAACTCTTTGGGAGCAGCGATTTTGAAATCAGGGGTTCCGAACATCCAGCCAAGTTTTCGAGTTGCAGAGGCGGTGCGCCTACTGCCTGCGCTATCTGAGTTTTTGGAGGTGGAAGTAGAGATCCTATTTGAGGATTTACTGTTGATGAAATTGGCGCCGTGGATTGACTTTGAGAATGACGCTACAAATCGTAAACAAGTGCAGGATTTTTCGTCACAAATTTCTGAATTAGGTTTTAGTAATTTGAGCTCTCAGTTGAATTCAGTTTTGCAGACTACAGCAGGAAGATTTTCATTTCTCTAATGGATCTGATTTCGGTTTATTCAGATGGAGAAGTGCAGGTCCCGATAAACGACAACGCTTTCGTCCTACTGCCAGCAACGTCCAACTGGAGTGTCAATTGGAATAAGCCAAACGTGAATACGCCGTTCTTTTGTCAGATTGATGGCAAGGGAATTTTTCTAGAATTAGACAAAGATGGCCATTACTCTCTGCCGGCTAAGTTTCAAAGCAGAATTAAGGGCTCGACGGGATTTATCAGACTCTACAAGAATATTGAATGTACGGAACCCTTAAAGCCAAGTATCGTTCGCCTTCCTAAATTGATAGGGGAAGAACTATTCGTCAAGATTTTTTCAAAGTTACATTCGCTGGCGTTTGATCGAAATTCTGCCGTTAAAAGAGCTATTTCCATCGCTTCCTCTAATCAAGGTTTAGTTTCAACATGGGTTGAAAGGTCTCAATATTTGTTGTTGTTGCTAGATGAGATTGAAAAGAGTTTTTTTGATTTTGAAGAATCTCAATCGTTGGGCATGAAGTTTCAGTATGGCGAAGTGAAGTCCAACTATCTAATTAGGCAAGGATTAATGGCCTTCTCAATATCTAAGGACGATGAAAAGCGATATGTCTACGGGCCAAGGAGAGTGTGTGACTTTGGTGAGGGAATGCGTTTCCTCAAGAATAATTTCTACGTATTGCGACATTTGTATTTGGAAATTCGAGAAGCGCTTTCTCGAATCCAAACCGGGAAGAAAGATCTTGTATCTTCTTCAGCGATTGATGAATTTTCAGTTTCAAGATCACGGTTAGATTCAAAAGTTGATATTGGCTCGTTGCTTCAAAACATAGAATCGAGATGGGCTGTTGTCTCTCAAAAGTTGGAAGTATTCTGTAATGAAAATGCTTCTTTTGATCAAGAGTTTGAAGACAATGATTTCTTGCCAGACTTACGCAACCGAATTGCCAAATTCACTATTAGAGATTTTGAACTTGAGAAAAGCCTTGCAAGTGAACTGCCGGAATGGCTTTTTTTGGGAGCTCCTATTTTGGGGCCGACTTCCACAATTGAAGTTGGGGTGTTAGATGAAGATAAAATTTACGAGAGGTGGGTTGCCTGTCAGATAATCGAATCACTTTTGCGACGAGATTTTAAGGTGGATGGCGAATCCCCATCTTTGAAGGTGTTCTTTAGCAAGGACGTTTTACGGCAACCCGATGAAATTCCCTGGTTGCATTTGAAAAATACTTTGGGTGATCGCATTTCAATATCGGCCGAACCCGCAATTTTTAAAGATATTCAAGGGAATTCGCACGTGGGCTGGTTCGATGGAGCAAAAAAAAGAAGCGGATCTGATCTCTACGATCATATAACGCCAGATCTTTTGATCAAATTTCAGTCACATAGAAGCGACGAAGAACGTCTCCTTATTTTTGATGCAAAGTACAAACCGTTTAAGTTAAAAAAGGATTTCAAAAAAAAGGACATTGAGCAGGCAAAGAAATATAAGGATTGGGTTGGTGCTTATTGCTCTGTTTTGATACTTCCAGAAGTACCAAATCAAATAGTTCAAACTGACGGTGTTTTTGAGATTGCTCTTGCCCCTCTTTCAAACGAAGAAGCGTTGCATTCTTTGACCGTAAGGATTGTTCTGGGATACCTCGGAGGGGATTCATTTACTTGCCAAAAATGCGGCGGCGGTACTCTGCGGGGTGATTTTTCCACCTGGACGGTCAGATGCAACAGGTGCGACATTTTGTGGAGAGTGCGAAATTGTCCGAAGGGGCATGAGAATTTGTATTTTGCTACCGACAGTTTGAAAAAATTCGGGATCCCTGAGACCTATAGGAACGGTATAAATGGAATTGGTAGTTGTCTTTTGTGTGGGCGGGACTTTCCCTCTCACTTAAGATATGAGGAGATATATGGGCGAAAAATGGAAAAAGTACCTTTCTGAACCCCGCAAAAAGGCCCCTCGGGTGGAAGCCCGAACCCTGCCCCGTAGGCTTTTGGGGTCGGTTGGGGTTCATTCTCTGGCCTGATGCGAGTCCGTCACCCGACGGGCCGCGACCTCCGAGTCATCTATATATACGGAAGGCAGGATTAGCCATGGCTGGCGTCCCCAAAATTGAAACCATTACCGAACACCGCACGCATGGCACCGACACCGGTTCGCCTGAAGTGCAAATTGCTCTCTTGTCTGAGCGCATTAATCATCTCACCGAACACCTCAAGACTCACAAGCACGACCACCACAGTCGTCGTGGATTGTTGATGATGGTCGGTCGTCGTCGTCGTCTTCTCGACTACGTCAAAGGTCGCAACGTCGAGCGTTACCGCGAGATTGTTGCCAAGTTGGGTCTGC
>CAFBLJ010000068.1_pt1 | contig 9934 bp, 10 predicted proteins | sample 7268081 | NCBI WGS metagenome assembly CAFBLJ01 (sample SAMEA6814025, study PRJEB35770) | freshwater metagenome | biome: Freshwater; feature: Freshwater reservoir; material: water | place: Czech Republic | collected 2016-04-20 | depth 30m m
CGAGTGAACGAAGTGCGTGTGGGGCAACAGCAGCAAAATCGATAATTGTTCGGGATGAGATAGTCGTTCGAATGTTGTGTCGGCGGATAGGGGTGATGTTGTGTGAGTCGCGTGGTGAATGGACGGTGATTTCTGGAAATCTCTGATGGTGTGAGCGACCCTCCAGAATCACTTCAATGTTTTCGTCCGTTCCAGGGGTCCAACAGTCCCATAGGAAGGCAGCAGTTCGATGCGAAGCGACGCCTCTTCCTGGGTTCATCAAGGTCGCACGTGAAATTTCCTGGAAGGGAGTCACTGGAGATCCTGCAAGCACGAAGGTCTTGCCGGGGCTAGGTATAAGAACGTCTTGTCGAACTAGGGCCTTGATTTTGTTTCGAGTGGCGCCTAGTTTTTCGAGTTGATTAATGCCGATAACCCCATGTTGTTGCGAGGCTTTCTGACGAATATTTTGAAGGATCATCACGCATTGTGTGAAACAACAACACTGCATCGGCGAACCCTTAGTGCTTCTGGTGGCAGAAACATCCGTTTAGCCGACTGTTTTCGCCACCAGAAAACCTAATTTTGGTTGGGGTCGTTGGGACAGTCGGCGAGCCAACTCACTTCGCCTTTTTGACGTCGCAAAACTGCTTGCCACAATTCTTCGGGCTGGTCGGTGAACACGTCAGTCACTAATGCGTTCAACACCAACCACGCGCCGCCTTCAAGTTCAACATCAAGCTGCTGCGGACCCCATCCGGCGTATCCGTGGAAGATGCGCACCATAGTTGGACGGGGGTCAATCGTTGTCGGATCACCATCAAGATCAACGGGCGATACGCAATCGATCGACACAAATGTTTGGCCATCCGGAGTTTTGCCCGGAACGACGCCGAGGCCAATCAAAGCCTTGGGGTCAACTGGCCCACCACAAAACAGTTCATTAGGGGGAGTCACCAGCGAATCCCACAGGTCAAACTCGATATCGAGATCGTCACTTGGCCGATTGAGCACGAGCCCAAGTGCTCCGCCTTCGCTGTGCTCAAGCATGTAGATGACTGTGCGGTCAAAATTGGGGTCGTTCAAGGGCGGGGCTGCCACCAAGATGCGACCCTTGGTCGAGGGGAGAGCGAACCCACGAGACTTTGCCATTGACCTATGTTCTCACGCCGGCTTCGTGGCTGGGTATCCCACTTGACCGAACTATCGTTGTATTTGTATGCAGAAGTCCGTATGATCTTGCGCTGTGACTATGAGCGAGACAACCACCCACAAGAAAGTGGCCATTATTGGGGCCTCGGGCTATACCGGGGTTGAACTGATGCGCCTGATCGCTGGTCATCCCGAGATGGATCTGGTGGTGGCGACTGGTGATAGCCAAGCAGGTACCGCGGTTGCCGCGCCGTATCCCAATCTGGCGGCCCATTACCCGGACCTAGTTTTTGGCGATTCGAACCCCGACACCTTGGCTCAACAGATTGATGGTGTCGATGTGGCTTTTTTGGGGTTGCCTCACGAGGCCAGCTTGGCCTTGGCCCCAACACTTGTCGGAAAAGTTGGTTGTGTTGTCGATCTCTCGGCCGCATATCGCCTCAAAGATGCTTCGGCATATCCGCAGTGGTACGGCTTTACTCATGATCAACCCGAGTTATTGAAACAAGCCGTTTATGGTTTGCCCGAATTGCATCGTGATGCTTTGGTCGGTGCGCAACTTGTCGCGACACCAGGTTGTTACGTCACCGCAGCAACGATGGCACTTGCGCCACTCGTACGGTTAGGTCTCATTCAAAATTCTGGAATCATCGTTGATGCCGCCAGCGGAGTGTCTGGTGCTGGTCGAGTGCCCAAGCAGAACAACAACTTCACCACCGTGAATGAAGACATGAATGCCTACGGACTTCTTGACCACAGGCATACGCCCGAAATGCAAGAGCAAATCGGCGCCGAACTGTTGTTCACACCGCACTTGGTTCCGATGAATCGCGGAATTTTGGCGACGTGCTACGCGCGTCCAGTCAACGGGACATCGGTGACCACACAGTCATTGCTTGACACACTCAAGAACTTCTATGCCAATGAACCTTTCGTGGTTGTTCGTTCAGATTCGCCTTCAACAAAAGCAACGCTCGGTTCGAATGCAGTACACATCACGGCTCGGTACGACGAACGCACCGGTTACGTCATGGTGATCAGTGCATTGGACAACTTATGTAAGGGCGCATCAGGCGGCGCATTGCAGGCCGCCAACGTTGCGCTTGGACTTCCAGAAACTTCTGGATTGACTTCGATTGGGGTTTACCCGTGAGTACACAAAATTCTTCAAGCGCATTGGCTCCCGAGTCACGGGCGGCTGTACTTATTGAGGCTTTGCCGTATATTCGCAAATTCGCCAACAAGGTCGTCGTGGTCAAGTACGGCGGTAATGCGTTGGCCGGAGCAACCGAATCTGACGCGCTCGCACTTTTCGCTGAAGACATTGTGTTGATGCGACTCGTCGGGTTAAAGCCCGTCGTTGTTCATGGTGGCGGACCGCAAATCAGCGATCTGATGACTCGGCTCGGTAAGACCACCGAATTTAGAAATGGATTGCGGGTCACCGATGCCGAGACAGTTGATATTGCTCGAATGGTGTTGAGCGGACAAGTGAATCCACAAATCGTTGCCGCCATTAACGTGCATGGCCGTTTTGCGGTCGGTGTGAGCGGCGAAGATGCGACTCTCATTACGGCAACCCCTAAAGATCCCGAACTCGGTTTTGTGGGCGACGTCGAAAAGATCAATCCAGCAATTCTGCAACGGCTCCTTGACGATGAATTCGTGCCCGTCATCGCCACTATTGGTGTTGATGCAAGTGGCCAGGCGTACAACATCAATGCCGACACTGTTGCGGGCGCAATTGCCGAAGCGCTTGGCGCAGAAAAACTTGTGTACCTCACCGATATCGAAGGGCTGCGGAAAGTCGTGAGTGATCCGAGCAGTTTGATTCGTCAAACGACTCCCGACGAACTTGATGCACTCATGGCCGACGGAACCATTGCTGGCGGAATGATTCCGAAAGTTGAAAGTTGTGTTCATGCTGTGCGTAATGGTGTGAAGCGGTCACACATTTTGGACGGACGAATTCCCCATGTTTTGTTACTTGAACTTTTCACCGATTCCGGAATCGGCACGATGGTTGAAAGTTCATTCCGAAAGGCTGGTCAAGAATCATGAGTGGACATACATTCGCAACTGCCCCCAATCAGTACTGCCCGTTTATGCCCGTATTCGGCGCACCGGCAGTGATGTTTGAAAAGGGACTCGGTACCGAACTGTGGGATAGCAACGGTAAGCGTTACCTTGACTTCTTGTCAGGTATCGCGGTGGTTTCACTAGGGCATAGCAACCCAGTGGTCGCCGCTGCGATCTCGCAACAACTCTCAACGCTGTTGCACGTGAGCAATTTCTTTGCGAATCCTGTGGCGACGCAAGCTGCGATGGCGATTAACGAGTTGATGTTTGAAGCGTCGGGAGCGCATGGCCAAGTCTTCTTGTGTAACAGCGGTGCTGAAGCAAATGAAGCTGCTCTCAAATTGGCCCGTCGTTTTGGTGGTCGGGGTCGACATGTTGTCGTATCGGCGTTCGGAAGTTTCCACGGTCGAACCCTGGCAGCGCTTGCTGCGACTGGTCAGCCAACAAAGCAAGAACCATTTCATCCGATGCCAGATGGCTTTCGTCATGTTCCGTTCGGAGATCTTCAAGCGTTGAAAGATTCCATTGATCCATCAGTTTCGGCGATCCTGATTGAAACTGTTCAAGGCGAAGGGGGAGTCATCCCTGCGTCACGGGAATATCTACAAGGTATTCGTCAACTATGTGATGAACGAGGAATGTTGCTGATGGTCGACGAAGTGCAAACAGGTTTTGCGCGAACAGGTAAGTGGTTTGGCTTTCAACACGCTGACATCGTTCCTGACGTCGTCACGATGGCCAAGGCTCTCGGAAATGGATTCCCCGTTGGAGCCTGTTGGGCCAAGAGTGAAGTGGCCGCTGTCTTCCAGCCAGGCGATCACGGATCGACTTATAGCGGTACCGCAATTGCTGGTGCTGCAATTACTGCAGTCATCGGCGAGATGCGAAGAATCAATGCTCCGGTTCTTGCGCACGACAAGGGCGAGTACTTGGCCGAACAATTGACCAAAGTTGCAAGCGTCGTTGATGTTCGCGGCCAAGGACTCTTGCGGGCGGTTGAACTTGGACCAAAGCGTGATGCCAAGGCTGTCTATCTTGAATTACTCAATCGAGGAGTAGTGACCAACGCAGTGAATGCAACATCGTTGCGACTCGCTCCTCCCATCACAGTTTCAATTGCCGAGATGGACGAAGTCATCGCGGCAATCGCTCAAGTTTTGGCAGAGGGAGTCGGCGTCATCGCCTGAGAATCATGCGACATTTACTGAATATCACCGACCTCACTGTTGACGAGATCAAACTGGTTCTTGAACTCTCACAACGTGATCCAGCCAGCCTTGGTCGACCCCTCGCAGAATCTGACGGAACGCCTAAAGGTGCTGCCCTCATTTTTGAAAAGCCGTCTAATCGAACGCGCCACAGTATGGAAATCGCCGTCGTACAACTTGGTGGTCACCCGATTTATACGCGTGGTGAAGAAGTTGGTTTCGACTCTCGTGAACCAGTTGAAGATATTGCCCGCATTATGTCGGGCTATCACGGTCTGATCGCGGCCCGTGTTTTTAAGCACGATGTGGTCAAACGGCTGGCCGAGGCAAGTTCCATTCCCGTTGTCAACATGCTGAGCGATGAATCACATCCTTTGCAGGGACTGGCGGACGCACTCACGATGGTTCAAGAATTCGGGTCGTTAGATGGCAAGACAGTTGCCTACGTGGGCGACTACAACAATGTGGCGCGTTCACTTGGAGAAGTGTGCGTGATGCTTGGTGCTCACTATCGTCTTGCGTGTCCTGCAGGGTATGAAGCATCAGGTGCCGAGTTGAGTCGTATTGCCGCATTGGGCAATGGCTCAATCAATCAATCAAACGATCCACAACTTGCAGTTGTTGGCGCTCATGCTGTGCATACCGACACGTGGGTTTCGATGGGTCAAGAAGCTGAAAAGGCTGAACGTTTGCAGATCTTCGGTGCATACGCGGTCACAACAGAATTGATGTCGAAAGCCGATTCACAGGCGATCTTCATGCACTGCCTTCCGGCCTACCGGGGCTACGAAGTCGCTGCCGATGTCATCGATGGTTCCGCAAGTCGAGTTATTCAGCAAGGTCACAACCGTTTGCACGCTTCACGGGGCGTGCTCGCATTCATGTTGGGAGTTTCGCAATGAGCACAAAGGCACAACGTCAGCAATTAATCGCCACGCTGATCTCGCAGCAGGCGGTCACTAATCAACCACAGCTCGTCGAACTTTTATTAGGTAGTGGCATAAGTGCAACACAGGCAACAGTCTCTCGCGATCTTGAAGATCTTGGTGCAGTGAAGGTACGCGTTCCAGGTGGTGACACCGTCTATGCAATTCCCGAATTTGCTCCTGCTCGACTTGCACCCGAAGATCAGTTGCGGCGTGTGATGGGCGAGTGGGTCGCCGATGTGCAACACAGTGGACCCATGGTTGTCGTGCGCACCCCTCCTGGATGTGCTCATGTCGTCGCGTCGGCGCTCGATCGCAGCGGTATGCATGGGCTCATTGGTACGGTCGCCGGTGACGACACTATTTTTTGTATTGCCTCTGAAGACATTGGTGGCGCTGGCATGGCCGACAAACTTCGTGAACTTGCGGGAATCGCAACAAACTCCAAGGTGAGGAAAGTGTCATGACCGAGCAGCACGATTCCAAAACATTGTGGCATGGCCGATTCGCTGGAGGGCCAGCCGATGAACTGATGGCATACACAGCGAGCTTGCCATTTGATCAACGTTTGTGGCTCGACGACATCAATTGTTCACGGGCGCATGTGAAGGGGCTTGCTCACGTTCACATTTTGACCAATGACGAACGAGATGCGGTACTTGCTGCTTTGCAAACTGTTGAAAATGAAATGTCATCTGGCGCGTTTGTCTACGCACCAAGCGATGAAGATATTCATACTTCTGTTGAACGACGCGTCACCGAAATTTGTGGAGCGCCCGGAGCAAAGTTGCATACGGGTCGTAGCCGCAATGATCAATCGGTGACGGGTTTGCGGCTCTGGTGTAAGCGCGAGGTTCCGAAAGTTATTGATCGGATCATCACGATGCAAGAAACACTTCTGGCTCGGGCAACCGAAGCTGGCGTCGGCGAAGATGCGGTGTATCTGCCTGGCTATACCCATGTTCAACGGGCGCAACCAGTCTTGTTGGCACATCACCTGCTGGCTCACGGTTGGGCGTTCGGTCGAGACATCGATCGTCTTCGAGATGCACTCAAGCGGGCTGATGTATCGCCACTCGGTGCTGGTGCGCTCGCTGGATCATCACTTCCCTTAGATCCTTCGTTCACGGCCCGTGAGCTTGGCTTTGCTCAACCATTTGAAAACTCTCTTGATGCAGTGAGTGATCGTGATTTCGTCGCCGAGATTTTGTTTGGGCTTTCGATGGTTGCCATTCACTTGTCTCGTATCGGTGAAGAGTGGGTTCTCTGTACTAGCGACGAATTCGGTTTTGCAGTACTCGATGATGCCTATGCAACCGGCTCATCAATGTTGCCGCAAAAGAAGAATTCTGACATTGCCGAACTTGCCCGTGGCAAAGCAGGTCGTGTCATTGGTGATCTCGTCGGACTATTGACAACGCTCAAGGGTCTGCCGCTCGCATACAACCGTGACTTACAAGAAGATAAAGAACCTCTCTTTGATGCGATGGATCAAGTGTCGCTGGCATTGGCTGCATTGAACGGCATGATCGCAACTGCACGATTCGTTCCCGAACGAATGAAGTCAGCCGCTGATGCTCCGACCATGGCGGCAACCGACCTCGCCGAGTTCTTGGTGCGGGCCGGAACTCCTTTCCGTGATGCTCACGCGATCGTGGGTGCGTTGGTGCGTCGCACATTGGCCGGCGAAGGTTCTTTGGTCGATTTGGTGACTGCCGAACCGAAGCTTGGTGCTGCTGCGGCAGAGCTCATCGCTCCAGGCGTCGGTGTCACCATGCGTACGACTCCAGGTGGTGCTGGTCCAAAGCCAGTTGCTGAGCAGATCAAGAAGTTTGCAACTGCAGTTGCAAACTGGAAGAAGTCATGACACTTCGACTTTTCGGCGAAGTGCTCGTCACGATGTTGGTCATTCTCGACCCGCCCGGAAACGTGCCGATCTTTTTAGCAGTCACACGCCAGCTCTCCGACAAAGAACGTCATCGCGCCGCATTTCTTGCCATCGGTACGGCCTTCTTAGTGATTGTGTTGTTCGCATTCGGCGGGCAAACCATCCTTGACTATTTGCATGTCTCGGTTCCGGCGTTACAAGGAGCAGGCGGACTGCTCTTGTTGCTCGTCGCATTGCAGTTGTTGTATGGAAAAGGTGGCGACGATGGCTATATCGAAGCAACTCCCGAACAACGCACGTCGATTGCCATGGTGCCCCTTGGTACACCGTTGTTGGCCGGACCAGGAGCCATCGTGGCGACGATTGTGTTCTTTGGCAAAGCAGACGGTTTTGCCGAATCAGCAACTGTTCTATTGGCAATCGCAGTGGCACTCTTTATTTCGATGATTGCTTTGCGCTTTAGCGGACTAGTGCAAAAGATTGTGCGCCCAACTGGCGTGTTACTGCTTGCTCGAGTTGCGGGCATGATTCTTGCCGCAGTTGCCGTTCAAATGATTGCCGATTCAGTCACTGAGTTTGTCCGTGTTGGCTCACAAGGGATGTAAAAAAATGTCCTATGTCCACACACTCCGTGTTCGTTACGGCGAATGCGATATGCAACGCGTCGTATTCAACGCCAACTATTTTGTGTATTGCGATGATGCAGTTGATACGTGGACACGATTCGCATTGGCTGATGAGATGAAGAAGGCTGGTACATCAACCGATCTTCATGCAGTCGGATTTGATTTCATGTTGAAGACCACGCAACTCACTTGGCATTCACCAGTGAAGTTTGGTGACACTCTCGATATGCATTGTGAAATCTCACGATGGGGCAATAGCAGCTTCGATGTTGCGATCAATGGACGAGTTGATGACGACTCGCGATTTGATGCGGTGATTACCTATGTCAGCGTCGACCCGAAGTCGCAACGACCAACGCCAATTCCTGCGTTCGTTATAGAAGCACTCAGTAAATAACCAGGGGGCAAGTCACTAATTTCCCCAATGAATCCAGTGTCCATGAGGATGCGTTGTTGCCAATCTTTGAACGTTGCGTTGTCCTTTGCGCCACGTCACCAATGTGATCACGGTGATGATTTCATCAGATCCACTGTGACCAGGAAGCTCTGGAGTTTCGTACGGACTTTCGGCGATGATCCAGCTGAGATCGAGTTCGGACCCAACACGATTTAATTCATCGACAAAAGCAATGCGTCGATCTGGAGCGAGATAGTTCATTACCCAACTTGTTGTCACGACAGGATGTCCATGTTGCGCTGCACGGTCAACTGCCTGGGCAACATCATCAACAGCGTCGCCACGTTCAACCTCAATGTTGTGCAAACGTGCAAGGGAAATAGCTTGTTGAAGGCGTTCAAAGCGCTCAACCTGATCGGGCCATACGCATGCTTCGAGCCAGCGAACTTCAACGTCATTACGAACGTCAATGGGCTTGGTATCAAGGCCCATTGACCATTTGACGTTAGGTACTTGCCTGGGTATTGGTGGTTCGCCCGTGATGTTGCACGCGATCGTCAACGAAGTGTTATTGCCGATTAGCCCACCCGGCCTGAGATCGTAAGAAATCTTGGGAAAGAGTTGGTTCAATCCTGCACTGCTCCCCACATCAACCTGTGCGAGTGGACCAAGTTCGGCGTCCAACATCGCACATGGGAAAAGGAACCAGTTGCAACGACTGATTTCGTTCGTTTGGGTTGAACGATTGGCGAGAAGTTCTTTCATTGCATCCGCCCGCTCTAGCACGAATGCAACAAATAGGTCGGTGGCGACTCCAGAGCCCTTCTCGTGAGCGATGTTGGGATAGTGCTGCGCTAGTTCATGGCTGCGCTCATCAAGCAAAAGGTAATGAGCGCTAGCGAACAGCAAGACCGGTATCCGCTGGGAGACCGGGGCGACTGACATCAAATCGAGAACTGTGCGTTCGTTGGCAACTCGACGTGCGAATTGGCTGTAGAGCGGGGCACCTGTGTCAAACGATTGGGCAAAGTCGTTGAATCGTTTGGCGAGGTCTGGCACAACGTCACGGTAATAGATCAACAACTTGGTGTCCGAAACTGAGAGAATAAGCAGGTATGTCTCTTTCAATGACCGGTGAACAACTTCTCAGTGACCTCGACGCCCGAGGCCTTATCCACGACTCGACCGATCGGGCTGCCCTCATTGAGCGTCTGAACCAGGGACCCATCGGTGTGTACGTTGGTTTTGACCCCACTGCCGACTCATTGCATGCAGGAAACCTTCTTGGCCAGGTCATGTTGCGTCGTTTTCAATTGGCTGGTCATCGCCCAGTTGTGCTTGCTGGTGGAGCCACCGGAATGGTTGGCGACCCTGGTGGACGTAGCGAAGAGCGCAATCTTCTTGATCGCGAAACGCTCAATCACAACGTTGCATGTGTGAAGAAGCAACTCGAAAAGATTCTCGACTTTGATGGACCTGTTGCAGCGCGCATGGTTGACAATGCAACGTGGACCGAACCAATGGGAACACTTGAGTTCTTGCGCGATGTTGGTAAACACTTCACGGTGAATCAAATGGTTGCTAAAGAATCTGTGCGGGCGCGCATGGAAAGTGAAAACGGAATTTCATTTACTGAATTCAGTTACATGCTCCTACAAGCCAATGATTTCAGGCATTTA
>CAFBLJ010000069.1_pt1 | contig 9867 bp, 10 predicted proteins | sample 7268081 | NCBI WGS metagenome assembly CAFBLJ01 (sample SAMEA6814025, study PRJEB35770) | freshwater metagenome | biome: Freshwater; feature: Freshwater reservoir; material: water | place: Czech Republic | collected 2016-04-20 | depth 30m m
AACGGCACTGCAAATAGAGACATACCCAGTCCGCGCAACAAGGTTTCGGCGATTCGAAATCGTGCAGAAATCGCACCAGCGATGATTGCGATGATATTTCCAATCACAAAACCAGTGCCTGCTGACTTCAATGTCACCGACAAATGTGGTGGATAATCAGAACGGTCCTTCCACAACTGAGCCAAAATTTGAGTCGGTGCTGGTAACGCACCTTGGCCAATGAGTTCAAGTCGTCCCAATACTTCCCAGATAGCTAGGACAATCAGCACTACGCCAGTGCCGCGAGCGAAACGACCGAAGTTCTTCATCTGGACAACAGTTTTCAGTGTCCGCCACCAGCGAACAGCAATTCAGACAAATGATCAGCCAAATTGTGGAATTCAGAACTACGCATGATCACGGGAACTCGAGGCCGTTCAAATGGCACGTCCACAATTTCAACAATGCGACCTGGCCGCGCCGACATGACCGCTACTTTGTCAGCAAGAAAAATGGCTTCTTCAATCGAGTGCGTCACCAAGATGGTGGTTGGACGGCGAGCCGACCAAATTCGCTGCAATTCAAGATTCATGGTGCGACGAAGAATTTCATCAAGCGCACCAAAAGGTTCGTCGAGTAAGAGAACTTCGGGTTCGGTTACTAATGCACGCGCGATTGCAACGCGCTGACGCATTCCGCCAGACAACTGCGCCGGCAACGCCTGTTCAAAACCTTTCAAACCAACGAGTGAAATCAGTTCCTCAATCGCTGATTGATATTCCTTCACAGATTTGCCCATCACCTGCAAGGGCAAAGTGATGTTCTTCCATACTGAGCGCCACGGCAACAAAGCTGGATCTTGAAAAGCCACGCCTAAACGACCAGCCATACGCATTTCATCGGGCGACCTTTCGCCGATGAGCAAAGAACCAGCATCAGGCGATTCAAGGCCAGCGAGTAATCGCAACAAGGTTGACTTCCCGCATCCTGAGGGGCCGATCAACGAAATGAACGACCCGACCGGAACTTCTAAAGACACTTTGTCAAGTGCCCGAACTACATCGTCTTTAAGCGCGAAGGTGCGCTCCACGTTTTGAACGCGGAGCGCACCACCGGCTACTTCTTGCAATGTTGACAAATTTAGATTTCCTCGAGAAGAGTTGTGTCAAACATGTCGCGTGTTCCCTTGACTCCGATTTCGGCAAGAGCTGCCAAGTTGGCCTCAATTGCTTCCTCGGACATCGAGTAAATACCACCATCGGCTTCAATGAGCGGCTTTTGTGCGCCGTTGAAGAAAACTTCATTATCGACGGTGCGTCCGGTGCCCTTGAAGTAAGTCTCGGCAAACTCGGGTGGGTACTTCGCGGTGTCCTTGAAGTTTTCTTCCCAGCCCATACGGCTCGCACGCAACCACTTGATAATTTCGGCACGATTGTTCTTCAAGGCATCCTTGGTCACAACAACTGTGTCATTGAAAATGGTGAATCCAAAGTCGTACAACAAGAACGACGTTGCTTCTTCACCTGCTTGCTGAATTGTGTAAGGCACATTCGTAGCGAAGTCAATGGATGCATCAATCTCGCCCTTCACCAGTGGCGTTGGATCGTAGGCGTACGGAACGATGTTGACATCGTTCTTGTCAACGCCACTCAGCTTGAGCATCGCTTCAACCGAAAGTGTGTTTGAAGCAGGTACGGCCAAAGTCTTACCGACCAATTCGGCTGGCGAATTGATTGGATTCTTCTTCAAGCTGATAACACCGATTGGATTCTTCTGATATTGCGCTCCAACAATCACGAATGGAGCACCGTCATTGACGATGGCATTAATGGTGCTGTCTGGAGTCGTCAGTGCGAGCGGCGAAACACCCGAGAGCAATGAACTCTCAGGAATCACGTCTGGTCCACCCGATAGGTAATTCAGGTCGAGGCCCTGTTCGGTGTAGTAACCCTTAGTCATGGCTACGAAGTAGCCCATGAATTCAGCGTCATTGACCCAGGCTGCCTGCATCGTCAACTTAGTGACATCGCTTGAGCCTGAACTTGATGAACTGCTGTCATCGCCTCCGCATGCTGCGAGGAATGCAGGCAAGCCTGCTAAACCAACACCGGCTGCGGATGCTCGAATCAGCATCTGTCGTCGTGAAATCGGATTCATAGTTGACCTTTCATGTTGTTTGTCGTGTGGGTTGTGTCACGCTTGATGTACTGGGCGCAGAGTTAAAACGGACCCAAGTTCTGAATCGCGCGCAACTCGGCCACAATGCCGAGATGTTCGAATTCTGTTCCTGGAACCAATTCCCAGAACACTCGTCCACTTTGACGCGAGCTCTGATCTATATGCATTGCTTGGGTGGGAGTAACCACCCAATCGACAACTACGTCATGCTTCTCTGCAGGCATAACTTCATTGACGAACTGACAGTCGTGCACGACATCGGCCACGACTGAAGAACTATCGGTGAGCCCAAGTTCTGAAAGAACAGCCCATTCAAAATCGAAATAACCATGCCCTTTGCCAAAGCGCACACCGTTGTTGCTCACGGCACTTCCGCCAGTTACGAGCAGGGCGAACTTTTCACCTTTTTGCAGTTCAGCCAATGGCATTGCCACGGCATAGCGATCAAATCCGTCGAGAGTTGCAGCGTAATGATGATCGCTGACCGGAATCGTCGTTGGATCAAGGCGATAAAAACCACGCACGATTCCGTAGGTAGTCATCACGAATGGAATTCCGCGCTGAATCAGTTTGTAGCGCAAATCTTCCAAACAATTGTCGGGAGTAATAAAGATCTGACGATTTCCGCGATTCTTTAATGCATCAAGTTCTAAGACTCGATCAGAACACTTTTCACTTCCGATGAAATCACAGATGAAACTTGAGAAGTCCCAGTGAAAACGTGAATCGGGTCGCGCAACCTTGGCCAACTCGGCCCAGATCTGTTCGCGATATTGATCGGTTGACAAAACGCCGCTCACTTAATTCTCCTCAATTTTGAAGGAGCAGAATCACGGGGCTCCCACACATCAATTTCTTCAGTGTTTGTGCAAATCAGATCAAGCAAACAATCTGGTTCGGCTTCAACCATTTCGTCAACGACTTGGCAATCATGCACAACGGCAAAAACCAAAGCATCTGATGACAACACGCCAAGTTGCTTCATCATCATCCACTCGAGAGCGAGGTAACGCTGACCACCACCGATATGTCGACCATCGGTTGTCACAGCAGTTGCACCAGTAACTACCAGGTCAATGGTGCCAGCTTGACGCAAATCACCAGGACCGAGTCTCTTGCCGAATCGTTCCATGCCATCAAGCGTTGCTGCCAAAGCATGATCTGTTTTTTGAATTTTTGTTCCGTCCAGAAGAATGAAGCCGCGACGTAGTCCGTATGTCGGAACCAAAATTTTCTTTCCAGCTTCAAGGGCTGCCAGTCGCAATTGTTCAATGCTGTTGTCGGGAGCGCAGAAAACAACATCTGCGTTTTTCCATTCGGTGCGCTTCATGACTCGCTTGTGCGCGAGGTTTGATCCCGCGAAATCGGGAACGTATTGGTTGAGGTCAAGATCAAAACGTGAATCAGGACGAGCAACTTCAGATAACCGTTGCCACACGACTCGGCGTACTCGTTCTTCTTGAACAACAAACGTGCCCCGACCTTGTTCGGCGCTTAACAGCCCGTCACGAACCAATTCTTCGATTGCTCGACGAAGAGTTCCGCGGCTGACGCCGAAAAGCTCCATCAAATTCGGTTCAGTCGCAAGGGGTGTCGAGTCTGAAAGATCGCGGGCCAAAACCATCTGGCTCAACCGATCGCGGACCTGCTCGTAGAGCGGCGCGTCAGGGACAAGGTCGATCTCGGTTTGTCGAGCGCTGGTCTCCCTCTTGGCCATGTGCGAACTATAGACACAATTCGTCTAGACGAATGTTTCCAATGTGTGACGATTCGGTTTTTGGGCAAAAAGTAAAAGCCCGGTCGCGGGCCCAGATTTGAGCCTTTAGAGGGCGACAGGGACCTGTTTCCACTGGTTGACGTCGATCAAACCGTGGTCAGTGATGCGAAGGTCGGGAATGACCGAGAGTCCGAGGAACGACAGCAACATAAACGGGGCGTCAATCGCAATGCCGAAATCGCGTGCCGTCTGCTCCATCAACTCGATCTGATCAGCCACCACATCGAGGGGCTGATCGCTCATCAGACCAGCAATCGGTAACGGAACCTCGGCCAAAATCTTGCCGTCGTGTACGAGCACTTGTCCCCCACCAATCTTGGCGAGGTGAGCCACCGCAATGGCCATGTCGGCGGGACCGCTTTCGTCGCGAGCACCAATCACCATCACGTTGTGAGCGTCGTGACATACCGTTGAAGCAATCGCGCCACGTGTCAAACCAAAGTTGGCGACATAACCAAGACCAATGCGACCAGTCTTTTTGTGGCGTTCAAGAACGGCGATGCGGGCGATGTCATTGTTGGGATCATTGATGTCAAGTTCAAGAGCAGTCGTACGCACAGTTCCTTGAGTGACACCGATGACTCGAGCCATGCCATCCGCCGGTGCATCAACTGTCAATTCAGCAGGGGTTGGGTTGTGATGCAAGTGCACGCGGTTGCGCAACGAATCGGGGGCTGGTGTTGCTGGCACTGCTCCATCGAGAATGTAACCATGTCGAGCCACCAACTTGCCGGCTTGATACACAGCAGCAGGTCGGTACTCCTTCATTGAATCAAAGACCAAGACATCGGCTTGATATCCAGGCCCTAGTTGACCGAGATGGAAGAAATTATGAAACTGCGCAGGCAAGTACGAGGCCATGATGAGCGCTTCGATCTCGTCGCAACCCGCTTCAACCGCAAGGCTCACGCAGTGATTGATGTGGCCGATCGTGCGAATCTGGTGAGGCTCACGATCGTCGGTACACATTGCAGTACGTGTGACACCCGTCCGCAAAACAGTTGGTAGTAATTCAACTAGATCTTTACAAGCCGAGCCATAACGCAAAAAGACCCACATTCCTTTTTGACGCTTTTCATGTGCTTCATCAAGAGCAAAACATTCGTGGTCTGACTCAACGCCTGCGGCCAAGTACGCATCAAGTTGCGGCCCACGCAAACCAGGGGCATGACCATCGACACTTCGCCAGCCCGCAGCCGCAATGATTTCGCGGAATGTTGGATCACCATTGATCACTGCGGGATAGTTCATCACTTCGCCGATACCGATGGCTTTGAATTCAGAAATCAGATGACGAATGTCAGCGGGCGAAAAAGCAGCACCCGGACTTTCAAAACTTGAGGCCGGTACGCAACTTGAAGCGGCGAGTCCAAATGTGAAAGGCATCTTTTCGGCAGCTTCGGCAACAGCCCCGACACCTTCGAGCCCGGCAACGTTGGCAATTTCGTGGGGATCACAGGCGACGGCAGTTGTTCCACACGGCAAGGCTCCACGAACGAACTCATCAACCCACAACTTGGTTGATTCGAGGTGCATGTGAGCATCGACAAATCCGGCGACCAATGCGGCCCCATCAACATCAACTGTTTCTTTCGCGTCACGCTTGCCCCATCCGGCCACAACACCGTCGGCAATTGCGAGGTCGGTTGATACCCATTCGCGGGTAATTGGTGAGAGAACTCGTCCACCAGTGATGAGCAAATCAGCAGGCTCATCACCACGGGCAACGGCAAGGGCTCGAAGTGAGGCGGGAGGTCGTGACATGGCGTGAGTGTAGACACAATTTGGGGTGCTACGCAGATCACGGCTGATAACTCGGCAAATTTCACACTCAAAATTCACTAACCTGAAATTCGATCATTGTGCTGCACGACCTCAAAACCCTTTGGAAAATCAAACGCTTCCGTATTTTGTTGACGGCACGCACATTGTCGAATATCGGCAACGGCATGTCACCCATTGCCATGGCCTTCGGGGTACTTTCGCTTCCTGGCAGTAATGCTTCGTCGCTGAGTTGGGTGACTGCATCACACATGGTGCCGATTGTTTTGTTCTTGTTGTTGGGTGGAGTTGTCGCCGACCGGATGGGACGGGCTCGAGTCGTTGGAATTACCGACATCATCGGCAGTTTCGTTGTGGCAACAAGTGGTGTCCTTTTCTTGACTCACCACGCAACTGTTCCGCTGCTGTGCGTCAACGCATTTATTTTTGGAGTATTGAATGCGTTGTGGTGGCCCGCATTTGCTGGACTACTTCCTGAAGTAGTACCGAGTGAAAACTTGCAAGCAGCCAACTCTCTAGTAGGGCTCGGTGCAAACATTGGTTTCACACTTGGTGCAACTTTGGGCGCAGCCATCGTCAGTACATTTGGCCCAGGCTGGGCAATCATTGGCGACGGAGCATCATTTTTGGTTGCTGGAATACTGGTCTTGCAACTGCAGTTGCCGACGAAAATGCAAACTGGTGAAATTGATGAACACCCATCAATGATTTCGCAACTGCGTCAAGGTTGGTCCGAGTTCTATTCGCGCAAATGGATTGTTGTTGTCGTGATCTGTTTCGCGTTCATCAATATGTGCTTCGAAGGATTCTTAGGAGTACTTGCCCCGGTGCAGATGAAAGAAGCGCTCGGTGGTGCCCGCGATATGGGGCTGATGCTGTTTGCTTTTGGTGCAGGCAACATTGGCGGAGTTCTCGTTTCGTTGCGCATCAAACCGAAACATCCGTTGATTATTGCGATGGGCGGAATGCCGATTGTTGGCGTGTGGATGCTGGGTGCCGCAGTGCCATTTCACATCGGTGTCCTGATGATCTTGGCCTTTGTATCGGGCATTGCAATGGACTTGTTCTTTGTGATGTGGATGACCATGTTCCAGACGCACGTGCCCGAAGAGGCTTTGTCTCGAGTGAGTGCGTATGACGCTCTTGGTTCGACCGTGTTTGCGCCGTTTGGATTGTTCTTGGCTGGGCCAATCGCTCAGTGGATTGGCACGAGCGAGACTTTATATATCGCTGGTGTGATTGCGATCGTGATGGCAGGTGCAGCACTGTTCAATAAAGACGTGCGACGACTCGAAAGTGTTACCGATTCAGTCGCTGTTGATTAGTTATTGATTTTGATTTTCGCGTGATGCTCGTCGCTGGCTCGTGGTTGACTCCGGCACCCCACCAGCTCAACTAGCGAATAACTAGTTCTCGGGTTTCGGGGTCGAGTTGTAGTTTCCAGCCGCCTTCGTGGGCGGCGTGATGATGCCTTGAACACAACGGGACCATGTTGTCGAGATCGGTTGCACCACCGTTTTCCCAATAATCAATGTGGTGAACATTGCAGTGATCAAAAATCACTTCACAATCAGGGATTGCACACGTTGGGTGTATTGCTTCGAGTGCTCGTCGTTGGTGAACGGTTGCTAATCGTTTTGATCGGCCCACATCGATTGGGACTGATCGCCCATCAAGCACTACTGGCAAGATTTCTGCTTCACAAGCCAATCGACGCACCGTTTCAACGGGAAGATCGGCTCCGAGTGCGGTCCGGCAGCTTCCGCCAGCGTGCAAACCGTGCTGCAAGGTCTCGAGATCAATGTGAACGACAATTTCGGCACGAGCCTGAACATCAGATACTGATTCACTAGCACCGTTGATCAGAGCGATCAATGCTTGGGCTTGGCGGTGATCGTTTGGTTCGATCCATGGCATCACTTCAACGGGAACTTCTTTGTCTCCTGAGTGAAACATGCTCTCAACGAGACGACCGATCTTTGATTTCAAGATGGACGCGCTGATCGGATCGAATTTTCCGCTCACCGACAAACAACCGTCGGCTTCGTGACGCATTTTGAAGAACGTTTCGCGTCTCTGCCGTTCAAATGTAGATAGGCCATCGTCGGTGACGACTGATTTGGCGGTCTCGATGACTAAGTGACTGAATTCCGAGGCGGTCATTGTGGTTGATGCTTCAACTAACTCGGGAAGGTGCGTGAGGAATGCTTCACGTTCAGCCCCGGCGATCTTGAGTCCACGACCTAACGCGTCAACATGAGCTGCAGTCGTGTCACCAGCGGCCAACACCGCGCCCATCTCAGGTGCAACTTCAGTGACGAGTCCACGTGAAACAACTTCGCGAGCTTCACGAGATGTCAGACCACCATGAGCAACAAGTTCTCGTTCGGGGATCACAAACGCTGGTGCGACCGGGTCGTGCATCAACGAAATCATGCGAGCGTTCGCTTCAAGCATCTGCGCATCCAGCTTGGCTTGACGCGTGCGAATGTCAGCCATGAAGGCGCGTAGTTCAGCGATATTCATTTCGCTGATCGCGACCTTTGCTGGTCCACTCCACTCGAACAAAAACTTCAAAACAGCCCCAATTTCATTGGTGATTCGTAACTTTTACTGCTACGAACGTATGTTCTAAAGATACAGGAAGGGTGTTGCAAAGTCAACGCGCAAAAAAGAAATTTCTTGTTTATTACTTCGTCGGATAATGGACGACAGTAGTTTTCGAATTTCTTCGTTTGTTCCAAATCATTGAACATGTAATTGTTCCCACGACCGCACCGATCGACCCAACAATGATTCCGATCTGCGGCTGAACTGTGATTTCAAAAAACTCATTCGAACTCTCGTCAGATAGTGAAGTCAAATTGACAAAATCGTATATATAAACAGCAGCGGTCAAGCCGGCACCAAGGACCGCGAATCCCAGTTGTACTTGGCCAGTTTTTTCCCTCGCTAAAGCGCGCTTTGAACCATAAATCAGAAATAGAGCAATCGACGACAAAATCGCGGTGATGATTCCATCACCATCGGTGCCGTTAATCGTTACAAAAAAGACTCTCGCCCAAGGTAGGAAAGAACCAATCAACGCAACAAGAAGTGAAACTTTGGCAACGGCCTCGATCGATATCTTGGTCTTTGCAACTTCTGCGTTGACAACGCCCGTTCCATTTGCAGGCGGAGGCGGAATGACGACATCATCTCTGTCGCCAGCTTCTTGAAAGTTTTGCTCATCATTCATGGGAACAAGAATATGAAGTTGCGGGCCTTGTAGAACACGTTCTCTATACGGTTAAGAGAATTTTGTCAGAAAGGTTTTAGAAACGCCGAATAACTCAATCTAAGACTTTTGATCCTCTTGAAACTTACGCAGAGTCGACATGCCATACAAGGTCGCACCGCCAAAAACGATGAAAAAGATGACGGCACCAAATGAGAAAAGAACTCCTTCGGACATTATTCACCTTTCCTTCCGGCCAAAATGAAGGCCCCTAATGCAAGGATCGACGGAACCCATACTCCGACGTAGATGCCGTTCAACTTGTCGCTTTGATCATTGCCAGCAAAGTACAACGTGATACTGAGTGCCAGACTTAAGGCTGCTGCCAACAAAACACTTATTTGCAAAATTAGTTTCGGCTTCATCTTTGGACCCTAATTCAGAAAATGCAAAAGGGTCGGGTTGTGCGGATAATCAGTTCAACACGACCATTCGGCTTCATTGTGCGGAATAACCGAATGCGATTGATGTGGCGAGAGCCAACCAGAGTTGATACGGCACGAATGCACAGCCGAGCACGGGAGACGCGCTAAACGAGATCACGAGAAGCGGGATAGCAAACAGCGTGGCGAACACGAGTGCGATACCTGACGCAAACAATGCGTGTGGATTAAAAAATAACCATGCCCATGCGAGAGAGGCCAATACGCTCAGGGTCAGCGACATCAGCCAGACAAGATGCTGAGTGTTTGAGAGGTGACTGGCCACAACCCATGTTGCAGTGGTGAGCATTGCGAAGTTGTAGGGCCAGATGAGACCAACAACGACGCGCGGTGGTTGCCACGCAGGTTTTGACAGCGAGCGATACCACTGCGAATCTGTGGCGACCAAGCGACCAGAACCGAAGGCATAAATTGCAATGACTGCTGTACCA
>CAFBLJ010000074.1_pt1 | contig 9307 bp, 7 predicted proteins | sample 7268081 | NCBI WGS metagenome assembly CAFBLJ01 (sample SAMEA6814025, study PRJEB35770) | freshwater metagenome | biome: Freshwater; feature: Freshwater reservoir; material: water | place: Czech Republic | collected 2016-04-20 | depth 30m m
CAATCTTGGAAGGTCGACCCAACATGGGTGGCACTTGGGATCTCTTCCGTTATCCGGGTGTTCGCTCTGATAGCGACATGCACACTCTTGGCTACAGCTTCAAACCTTGGAAGGAAGCCAAGTCAATTGCCGATGGTCCATCAATCTTGAATTACCTGCGCGAAACCGCGAGCGAAAACGGAATCGACAAAAAGATTCAGTTCAATCATTTGGTAACCAATGCCTCGTGGTCATCTGAAACCGCGACGTGGACAGTGACCGCCACTCATAAAGAAACCAACGAGACACTTACCTACACCTGTGGTTTCTTGTCGATGTGTTCGGGTTACTACAGCTACAAAGAGGGTTACACACCAGAGTTCCATGGAATTGAAAACTTCGCTGGTCAAGTGATTCATCCGCAGAAGTGGCCAGACAATCTCGATTACGCCGGCAAGCGGGTCGTCGTCATCGGTTCAGGAGCAACTGCGGTGACAGTGGTTCCAGCGATGGCAAAGAGTGCAGCACATGTGACGATGTTGCAACGTTCACCAACGTATGTTGTCTCACGACCCGACCATGATGCGATCGCCGACAAACTTCGCAAGATCTTGCCCGAGAAAACTGCCTACTCAATTACCCGTGCCAAGAACATCGCGTTGACGAAATTCTTCTATAACCGTACGCGTACTCAGCCAGAAAAAGTTAAGGGACAAATTCTCGGTGGAGTACGTAAGGCGCTTGGTCCCGACTACGACGTCGATACTCACTTCACCCCGACCTATAACCCTTGGGATCAACGTATGTGCCTTATCCCTAATGGTGATCTCTTCACATCAATTACGCTTGGCAAGGCTTCGGTTGTTACCGATCACATTGAACGCATCACCGAGACTGGCATTTTGTTGAAGTCTGGTGCAACGCTTGAAGCCGACATCATCGTGACGGCAACTGGACTCAACCTCGTGACACTCGGTGAAATTGAATTCAAGGTTGATGGCAACGAGGTCGACTTCGCGCAAACCTGGACCTACAAAGGCTTGGCCTATTCGGATGTACCGAACTTGGTATCAACCTTTGGTTACATCAATGCGTCATGGACTCTGCGCGCCGATGTGGTGGCTCATTACTCGTGTCGTTTGTTGAATCACATGAAGAAAACCGGCACGCAGCAAGCAACACCGCGTTTACGAGAACAAGACCAAGGTATGACGGCTCGTCCCTGGATTGATGATTTCTCAGCGGGCTACATGCAACGCATGATGCACTTGATGCCCAAGCAGGGAGATCATGCTCCGTGGCTCAACCCGCAACTCATCGCAGTTGACAAGCAGATGATTGTGAAGTCGCCCATTGATGATGGCGCCATGCAATTCACGAAAGCCAAAGCTCTCGTTTAGTTCTTACGCTGCAATGTCAGGCGTCCAGCCTGGTGCGGCGAAAACATAACGTAAGCGCTCATTGAAGTTGTCGGCTTGAGCAACGTCTTTGGCGATCTGAGTAAGCTCGCCGTAGGCCATCTTGACGGGATTGTTAGTGCGGATGTTCTTGGTGAGACCGTATTGCAACTGACGAATCTCGGGCTCAAAAGTCTTGAACATGCGGTCCCAGATAATCAGAATGCCGGCATAGTTCTTATCGATGTATTGCTTATTGGCACCGTGGTGCACTCGATGGTGCGATGGTGTGTTGAAAATTTTCTCGACCCAGTCTGGCAGTCGATCAATCGCTTCGGTGTGAATCCAGTACTGATACAACAAGTTCAGTTGACGGGCTTTGACAAACGTTGAGTAACGGAAACCGAGTAGTGGCATTGGCCAATACATCCACGTGGTGAGATAGCCATTCCATGATTGACGAAGCGCCGTTGACAAGTTGTAGCGGCGACCTGAGTGATGCGCAGCATGATCGGCCCAGAACAAGCGAATCTGGTGCATCGAACGATGGTTCCAGTAGTACAAGAAATCCCAAGCGATCATGGCTGTGAAAAACGAGCCACGCCGTGAACCAAAACTAGAGAGACGATGGCGGAACAGAAAGCCATGGATTTTGCGGTATGTACCGTCAAGAGCGAAAGTCATCAAGATTGAGCCAACTAATAGACCAATGCTTCCAGCGGTGTCATTCTTTTCGTAACCAAGTGGAATGAGTGGATCAGGAACTGGACTGCCATCATCAACTGGTGCAACAGCATCAACATCAACAAGTTCGCGCAACTGACGCTTCTTTAAGACCCGATGTTCCCAGACCATGGTGGCCGCAAATACTGGCAAGGTGATCTTGTCGATGAAGTCGAGCTTGCGCGATGCTCCGGCCATAACTGCAGACTACGCCTAACTGAGTTTCTTGGCTAGGCGAACGGTTGCGAGTTTGGTGGGTTCGGCCAGTCCGGTCATGGCAATCTCGTAATCGGGCAAGGCGTAGACATCGCCAACGTCATTGATCATGATGAAACGATCAAACTTGGCCAAAAAGGTCCGGTCGTGGCTCACCGCCACAATCGTGCCTTCAAAACTGTCGAGTGCTCGTTCAAGGGCTTCTGACGACTCAATGTCGAGGTTGTCGGTTGGTTCGTCAAGAAGTAAGACATTGTGACCCTCGATCTCGAGACACAAAATTTCGAGTCGAGCTTTTTGTCCACCCGACAGTGTTTGAAATTCTTGACGTGAATTATTCACGAGCCCATATCGAGCCAACGCCTTCATCGACTTTTCATCTTCAACTAAACGATCGCGAATGATGTCAAGACACTGACGGCCCGTGAAGTCGGGTCGATCGTTGATCTGCGTAAACACACCAACCGAAGTGCGCGGACCAAAAGTCACAGAACCCACATCGGGAGTTACGCCGTTCAATACCGCAAGTAGGTGACTCTTGCCCGTTCCGTTTGGACCAATAAGACCGACGCGTTCGCCATGGTGAATTTCGTCCGAGAACGGGAAGAACAAATCTCCAACAGAAACATCTTCAAGTTTTGCTACTCGCCGTGCGGCGTCGGCGCCGCGCAAACGAACATGAATCTGCTGATCGGCCACAGGGGGCGGGGGAGGACCAGCAGCAACAAACTTTTCCCAACGGGTTTCGGCACCATTGGCTTTGGTGGCATTCTTGAAGTTCTGCGCGGCGCGTTGCTTCATGATCTTCATGTGATGGAACAGTCGACGCTCTTCGTCGTTCCAACGTTTGAGATCGTCGCCCATCAGTTCTTGACGTTTCGCGCGAGCATCGGGGAAAGTGAGATACGAACCTCCATGCACCCAAGCGCCCGAACCTTCAATGACAACAATCTTCGTTGCAACTCGTTCAAGCAATGTGCGGTCGTGACTCACCATCAAGATGGTTGACTTACACGCTTTGATTTGTTCTTCAAGCCAACCTCGGGTGGGAATGTCGAGATAGTTGTCGGGTTCATCGAGCAATAGAACATCGGCGCCAGATGTCAACAGCAAATCAAGCACGAGTCGTTTGCGTTCTCCACCCGAGAGTTCACTGACGAGACGCCGAGAGAAATCGTCAACTGGTGTCTTCACACTTCGTTGCGCAGCGGCTTGCCACTTGGTCTCGAGGTCGTAACCGCCAAGGTCTCCCCAGTCGCCAAGTGCGTTGGCGTAACCCATGCTGTCGTCGCTGCCATCAGCAAGCGCTTTTTCAGCGGCAACAAGCGCGCGACCAGCGGTGCGCAATGCTGTAGGCGCAACTTCAATCAGCATTTCACGCAACGTGTCGGTGGGTCGCGACATACCTACGTCTTGAGTCATTGACAGCATGGTGCCGTTGACAGTGAAGTCACCACCGTCGCATTCGTATTCGCCCGTCAAGATTTTGAGAATGGTGCTTTTGCCAACGCCGTTCGCACCAACCAAGGCGGCGTGTTCTCCTGGTGCAACACCAAAACTCACATCAAAGAAAAGCTGGTCAGCTCCGGGGGGTGCATATTCAAGTTCGGAGATGACGATGCTGCTCACACCGTCCATTCTCGCTGGAAAAGTTCGGGACTACACCTTGAGAAGCAATTTGCCGTAGTGGCCACCCGTCATTAACAAGTTCATGACGGCTGGAAAGTTCTCGACACCTTGTTCGATCTGTTCCCGTACTACTAACTCGCCACTACGTAGCCAATCGGCCAGATTCTTCTCAGCACGGGCATAGTGATCAGCGAAATGGAAGACCGCAAAGCCCTCCATACGCGCGTGACGTTCAGCGAGCTTCATGTAATTCTTTGGCCCGCGAACATCGTCCATGTTTTCGTACTGAGAGATGCCACCACAAATGACAATGCGTGATCCTTCAACAATGCGCATTAACACATCATCGAGAATGTCACCACCGACATTGTCGTAAAAGACGTTGATTCCATCGGGAGCCAACTCATCGAGTCGTTCGGCAACATTTTCATTTTTGTAATCAATGGCTGCATCAAACTTTAGATCGTTAACCAAGAACTTTGATTTGTGAGCACCGCCGGCAATACCGATAACTTTGCTTGCACCACTCAGGCGAGCAATTTGTCCCGCAACTGATCCGACTGCTCCGGCTGCACCGGAAACAACAACAGTGTCGCCGGGCTTCACTTGACCGACATCAACAATTCCGAAGTACGCGGTGAGGCCAGTGGTTAAACCAAGTGCTCCGAGATAAGCCGACGCTGGTGCGACGGTCGTGTCGATCTTCTTCATTGTGAACGCTGGCATGACGGCATGAGTTTGTGAACACAATGGTCCAAAGACATGATCGCCTGCAGAAAAACCTTCGGCGTTACTTTCAAGAACAACGCCAACACCGAGAGCTGGAATCACGCCACCGATTTCGGCGCCGCGGTGAAAGCTGCCTTCGTTCAATGTTGTGCGAATAAATGCATCAATTCCGAGAAGATCAACTTTGATCAGCAACATGCCATCAGTAAGTTCTGCGGTCTGTTCTTCGCGATATTCAAAGTTTGAATCATCGGGGCGATGAGCGGGACGACTCTTCAAAACGATTTTCTTGTTTAACTCGGTCATCACAAACCTCCATCAATTCCGATGACTTGACCCGTTACCCAACTTGATGCTGGTGAAACGAAATACAAAACGGCTTGGCCTAAATCTTCGGGTGTTCCTAAGCGGCGCATGGGAAGGCGCAACATCTTTTCAAGTTTTGGCAAGTCATCATCTTCAAGACGTAACGCCTTCATCATGATTTCGGTTGGTACGGCGCCAGGCATGATGCAGTTCACGCGAATGCGCGGACCAAGTTCTTTTGCGTAAGTAACGGTGAGTGAGTTCACTGCTGCTTTTGCTGCGGCATAGTGACCGCTGCCCATCACAGTGTTAACCGCAGCCTTCGAAGAAATGTTGACAATGCGTCCACCATCGCGCATCAGTTTTGCTGCAACGTTGGTGCACACCCAAACAGAAGTGATGTTGAGTCGCATCGTTGCATCCCATTCGTTGGGATCGAGATTGGTGAGTGGTGCTTGAATGGGCGAACCACCAGCGTTGTTCACCCAAATATCAAGATGGCCAAATTCGCTGATGGCTTTTTGTGCGAGTGCCTCAACAGCAGCGTTGTCAGTGACGTCAGTAGGCATGGCGACAGCACGACCGCCGGCAGCGCGAATTTCGGCAGCGACGCGTTCAACCTCGTCAGCACGTCGCGCTGCACACACAACCGCAGCACCGGCCGTAGCCAAAGTTTTCGCGATGCCTTCGCCGATACCGCGACCAGCACCAGTCACGACTGCGACATCATCGGAAAGATCGAATAATCCACTCATCAGAATTTCCCCTTTAGATTTTGAACTTGGGTGAAAGTTACCAGCAGTAAGAAACCTGGCGATAGGGGCAATTTCAAGAAATATTCGCCTCCGTGCTTTTTTGGGGCAGACTGTCGCCATGTCATCTGCCTCGCCTCGTCGACCTGGTCGCCCGATTGGTGGGCAATTAGTGATCGATCGCGACCATGTTCTTGATGCGGCTGAACGGGTCATTAAGCGAGACGGACCAGGGGCATCGCTTGAGGCGGTGGCCGTCGAAGCCGGCGTGACCAAGCCCATTGTGTATGACCGGGTTGGCGGACGAGCCGAATTGGCCGACGCTCTAGCCGAACGCCTGGCAGACCGAATGATTGAAGCAACCGAAGACGCCATTGCTGGTGAAACGCTCAATCAGGCCAGTTTGAGCCGCCTCGTTCGGGCAAACCTGCTGGCCGTGGCCGAACATCGTGAACTTTTCTTGTACGTCACGGGTGGAAATACCGAGCAAACCGCCATCGGACGCCTGTCGTTGGCCGAACGCTCGACCACGCCCTTGGCCAAAACCCTCGCTTTTTGGCGCAAAAGCCAAGGTCACGACCCCAAAGTGGCCGAGGCTTGGTCCTTTGGCATTGTGGGAATGTTGCAAATGATTTCGGTGTGGTGGATCACCCAGCCCGAGCGGGCCGTTGACGAAGTGGCTAGCCAGATCAGCGACTTGATGTGGAACGGATTGCAGGGTCCTCGTAAATAACTTACGAGGGGTAGATATGGCTTGACAGGCGTGTTACTGTCGTCACATATTGATCAACTAGTTAGTTAAAGGAACGCAATGTCCAACCACGACAGTTACGAAGACCTCACCGAATGTGCACTCACACCCGAGCTTGAAAGCAAGTTAGTGAATGCACTTGGCGAGTGCGTCTTCATGTGGGTCAACAACAAGGGCGAGCCCTTTGGTGTGGTGATGTCGTACCTTCCGAAAGATGGCAAGTTGTGGTTAACCGCAGCCGAAACGCGTAAGCGCATTCCGGCGTTACGTCGTAACCCGCGTTCATCGATCTGCATTAACAGCACTGGCTCGAGCCTCGGTGGTGGCAAGACCGTTACCTATAAGGGCGACTGCTTGATTCGCGACGATCGTGCCACTAAAGATTGGTTCTATCCCGAGTTCGCTAATCGTTTGCGTCCCGACAATCAGCAGGCCGCCGACGAATTCCGCAAGTTCCTTGATTCACCACATCGCGTGATCATGGAATTTATTCCCGATTATTCACTCAGTTTCGATGCCACATTGATGTGGGCTCGATCACCAGAAGCAGTCAAGAAGTAAATAACTCTTTATCCAGAATCAACCTTCACAATCAGGAGAATCAATATGTCAATGCTTGAAGAAATCCCGGCTCACCTTCAAGGTAATGGTCGTCCAACACAAGAAGAGCTCACGCTCACCGATCTCAAAGTCGTGGGAAGCATTCCTACCGAGCTTGATGGTCGCTACCTGCGCAACGGTGCGAATCCGTTAACTGGCATGAGTGATCACCCGTTCTTTGGCGACGGAATGATTCACGGCCTTCGTCTACAAGATGGTGCAGCCAAGTGGTATCGCAACCGTTACGTGCAAACACCTTTTATCAAGGATCCATCGATCAACATTCTCGATCCCTCTGTCACGATGGACATGACATGTTCGAAAGCCAACACACACATCGTGGGACACGCTGGCCAAATTCTTGCGCTTGAAGAAGGCCACTTCCCATACGTGCTTGATGGGAATCTCAACACCATCGGTTCAACCGATTACAACGGTGTCTTGAAAGGTGCATTTACTGCGCACCCGAAAATTTGTCCGACGACTGGCGAGATGTTGGCATTTGGTTACGCACCACTGCCTCCTTACCTCACCTACTTCCGTGTATCGGCCGACGGCAAGATGGTGCAGCGCGAAGAAATCACCGTGACTGGTTCAACCATGATGCACGACTTCAACATCACCGAAAACTATGTGGTGTTCATGGACTTGCCAGCAGTGTTCGATCTCAACTTGGCCATTGAAGGCAAGATGCCCATCACGTGGAGCGACACCTATCCCGCACGTCTTGGTGTGATGCCACGTAACGGAAACGATTCACAAGTCAAGTGGTATGACATCAATCCGTGTTATGTCTTCCACCCAATGAACAGCTACGAAGAAGGCGACAAGATCATTCTTGATGTCGCTCGCTTTGCGCATATCTGGAAAGCCGATGCGATGGACTTCCCGCCGCCCAACTTGTGGCGTTGGACGATCAACACCACAACTGGCAAAGTGACCGAAGAGCAGATCGACGATCGTGGAGCCGAATTCCCACGGGTGAACGACGCAGTCATTGGCAAGAAGCACCGCTACGGCTACGAAATGTCGATGGGTAACGCCGGCTTTGGTCAAGTTGATGAAGGCGCGATTTTGAAGTACGACCGTCAGGCCGGAACGTGCGCAGAAATCAAACTCGGTAAAGGTCGAACATGTGGGGAAGTCGTGTTCGCTGCAGCTGAGGGTGCGAAATCTGAAGACGATGGTTATTTGATGACATACATCTATGACCAACACAAGGACGCAAGTGAGTTCGTCATTATGGATGCCAAGTCCATGAGCAGCGAACCCATTGCAATGGTTCAATTGCCACGAATCCCCTTTGGGTTCCACGGCAGTTGGGTACCGGCCACAGTGGCCAACTAAGTAAGCGCCGCAACCTGCGGCATACAACTGAGGGGGAAATATGACACGATCCAAGAGTTTGGGGACTCCAGGATCACGGCGGCGCTCACGCGCACTCGCCGCGATCGTTGCTGGTGGTCTGTTCTTTGTTGCTTGCGGCGGTGACGATGGTGGTAGTACGCCAGCGGCGACCGAAGCACCGGCAGGAAGCGACGCTCCAGCAACTGACGCACCGATGACTTCGGATGTCTCAGGCACTGACGCACCGGCAGCCGAAGATGGCCCGCCGACGGGTCCAGAAATGCTGGTCGGAATGGTGAACACTGAAGGCAATCCCGCCGGACTTGACTTCCCAGACATTCGTCGATTTGCCGAGGCAAGTTTTGAATACATGAATGCGCATGGCGGCTTTGGTGGTCGACCAGTCAAGCTCGAGACCTGTGTCGCTGGCGGAACTCCAGAGACATCACAAGCCTGTGCACAAGAGTTGGTTGGTAAGGGTGTCGAGTTAATCCTTCTCGGGTTGGACTTGTTCCCAGACTTCGCAACCTATGAAGCAGCTGGCGTGCCGGTTATCGGCGTATTGCCGATCTTGCCGCCTGACTTCACTGCGAACGCATTGTTCTTGACCGGCGGAAATGCGACGACGACTGCTGTGATGGCAGTCATCGCTCAGGACCGCTATCAGGCCAAGACTGTCGGCATCATTCATGCTGACAATGCTGGAGCTAACTCGACTGCCGCAGGCGTTGAAGCGGCTCTTGATAAGGCTGGAATTACTTGGAAGGCCGTCAAGGGTGGAGACAACGAAACCGATGCTGGCTATCTCGGTTTGATGCAGGCTGCCAATGCTGATGATCCTGATCTTTTGATCTCGCTCTACGCAGACGCTGGCTGTA
>CAFBLJ010000076.1_pt1 | contig 9070 bp, 8 predicted proteins | sample 7268081 | NCBI WGS metagenome assembly CAFBLJ01 (sample SAMEA6814025, study PRJEB35770) | freshwater metagenome | biome: Freshwater; feature: Freshwater reservoir; material: water | place: Czech Republic | collected 2016-04-20 | depth 30m m
GAAACGCTTCGTTTGTCGACGCCAACCCAAGGTATGTGGCGTATCGTCACCAAGGATGCCGAACTTGGGGGAGTGCAACTCACCAAGGGTCAGCGCATCATCATCGTGTTTGCATCAGCAAACCGCGATGAAGCTTTGTGCGACAAACCAGATGAGTTCTGTCCCATGCGTTATCATCTTCGCGAGAATCTCGCTTTTGGTAAGGGTATTCACTTCTGCTTGGGTGCAAACCTTTCACGCCTTGAAGGCAAGGTCGCGGCTGAAGAATTGTCGAAGCGCATTGACACCATCACGTTGTCAGAGTCGAACAAGTATCAGTATTTCCCCAGCTTCATGCTCCGAGGTTTGACCGATCTTGAAATTGAGTTCACCGCCGCCAAAGGTGTGACCGCATGAGTGGCGACCTTGTTGGCAAGATTGCCGTTGTCACCGGTTCAAGTCGAGGTATTGGTCGCGGCACCGCAATCGCTCTCGCTGAAAAGGGCGCGACTGTGTACATCACGGGTCGTTCGTCGGGCGATGGCCCTCTCACCATTGACACGACAGTCAAAATGGTGAATGAAGCTGGGGGCAAAGGTATTGCTGTCCAGGTTGACCACGGAGATGATGCGCAGATCGCCGCATTATTCGCGCGCATCAAAGCCGAAGTTGGCAAGATCGACATCTTGGTCAACAACGTGTACAAGATTCCTGATCCGCCGGCCTGGGGCGGAGGCTTCTGGGATCACCCCGTCAGCATTTGGGACGATCAAGTAGGTATTGGCCTTCGAGCCCATTACATCGCTTCGTGGCACGCCGCACCTTTGTTGTTCGCTGCAGGCGCTGGTGGATCAATCATCAACGTCTCATCACCAGGCGGAAGCTCATATCACTTCAGCTCGTCGTATGGGGCTGGCAAAGCCGGTCTCGACCGACTGAGCGCCGATATGGCTCTTGAGCTCAAGCCCAAAGGCATCGCCTGTTGTTCGGTGTACCCAGGTTCGGTTGCGACTGAATTTATTCAGGCAGTGTCGGGCGAGCGTGGCACCGATCTCACTGCTGCTCAAACGACGCTTGGCGTGGGTCGTGCAATTGCTGCACTTGTGATTGCTCCCGACCTCATGGAGCGTTCAGGAACGATTCAGTGGATCGAAGATATTTCTGAGCAGTTTGACACTCGCGATGAAAACGGCAACCGCGCTGTCAAATACAAGACTCGCAAATAAGTTTTAAAACTCGAGTTGCAAGTGGTCGACGCCGCGAATGGTGAGTCGATCGCGCCACGTGATGTCACCGACTGCTTTCATATTGGGGAAACGCTTGACCATAGTGCCGACGGCGATTTCGGCTTCGAGTTTTGCCAGGCTGGCCCCGAGGCAATAGTGAATGCCGCCAGCAAAGGCTAGGTGTCGATTGGAGTTGGCGCGATCGAGTTTGAGCGTGTGTGGATCGGCGAACATCGCTGGATCGTGGTTGCCAGCACCCAAGAGCGTCGTCACGATTGTTCCTGGTTGTACGGTGATCGGTCCATGTAATGACTGATAAGTCACGGGCACGATAGGAACGCGAACTGTCTGCTGGACTGGTCCGTCAAAACGCAAAAGTTCATCAACGGCACGGTTCGCAATACTCGGATTGTTGTGCCAGAGAGATAACTGGTCGGGGAAACGCAGCAAAGCATTGATGGAATTACCAATCAGATTGACTGTCGTCTCGTGACCAGCGATGTACAGCAAAACGACGAAAGAGATCAGTTCATCAAGGCCCAAATTGTCCCCTTCGTCTTCAACGGCGATCAAAGCGGACAGTAGGTCATCGCCGGGATGAGCGCGTCGATCTTCAATGATCGTGAACAAATAGGGGATCATTTCGTTTAAAGCCCCATCAGTTCGATCGAGGTCTTCAAGAGTTGAAGTTGGTTCCAAAGAGAGCGTGATCAGTTGACCCCATTCGCGCAATTCATCGGAGCGATCTGTAGGCATCGCCAATAGATCTGATATCACTTGGAAAGGAATCGGGAAGGCCATCTTGTCCACGAGTTCCATGCCGCCATTTTTTGCGGCTTGATCCAAGACATCATCCACCAACTGTTGAATTCGCGGGCGCAATCGGTCAATCGAAGTTGGAGTAAAGGCTTTACTCACCAGTCGACGTAAGCGCGTGTGATCTGGGGGATCAAGGTTGAGAATCGTTTTTGCCCCCTCACGACCTTTTCGGCGTTCGCGTTTTGCAATCCATAGTGGGTCAGTCGGCTCATTGGCCGTGGCTTCAATATCACGGCTGAAATCATTACTTCGAAGTGTCGAGGAGACATCTTCGTAGCGCGTCAAGACAATGCCGCCCAACTCAGTGGTGTGCACCGGATCTTGTTCGCGTAAGGCCTCATAAAAGGGATATGGGTTAGCGCGAAAGACTGGATTGAAAGGATTAAAAACTGGTTTGTTCATGTGGTTGCTCAGTTTGCTTTCAGTGCTGTGGCTAGTACGTCGATGATTTGATCAATCTGTGCGTCGCTGATAACGAATGATGGGCAGAAGGTATTGGCATCAGCACCAATAGCGCGCGTGATCACTCCAAGATCCATCATGCGATCACGAATGACAACAGGGTCGTTGTGGGGATGATGAGAAACCGCCCAGACCGAACCATCGCCACGAATCGCCGCAACCATTCCATCGTCGGCAAGGGCTTGTAATCCAGTTGAGAGTCGCTTGCCAATATGAAGTGAGCGATTGAGCATGTCTTCACGTTCGAGGATTTCAATATTTGTTAACGCCGCGGCGCAAGCCGTTGGGTGACCAGAGTAAGTGAAGCCAGTTCGCAAGAAGAAGGCAGGATCGGCTTCGAGAGGTTGACGAACTGCTGGCCCAACAAAGACGCCGCCTAAAGGTTGGTAGCCAGAGGTGACGGCTTTGGCGAAGGTGACCATGTCGGGACGAACGTTGTATTTGTGAGCAGCGAACCACGTTCCTAGTCTTCCAAAGCCACTGATGACTTCGTCATAGATGAGAAACGCACCATGCTGATCGCATAGACGACGAACACTTTCGAGGTACCCCTCGGTCGGTGGAAATACGCCACCCGCACCCTGTAGAGGTTCAACAAGAATCGCTGCGATGGTGTTGCCGCGTTGCGACATCACGGTCGCAAGAGCTTCGATGTCATCAGCGGGCACTTGTTCAACATCGCCAACGAGAGGACCGTAACCTTCGCGATTGGGAGGAATGCCTTGTGCGCTCGTTCCGCCATAAGCAGTGCCGTGATAGCCACGTTGCCTGGAAATAATCAAGGTGCGCTCGGGGTGTCCCGCTTGGACGTGAGCGAGTCGAGCCAACTTCATTGCCGTATCAACAGCTTCGGACCCAGAAGACGTGAAGAACACGCGCGCATCGTTCATTGGTCCGATCGAGACCAACTTTTCGGCAAGTTGTTCGGCGGGCTCGTTGGTGAATGGATCAAAGGTCGAATACGCCGCCAAAGTTCCGGCTTGGCGAGCTATTGATTCGGCCATATCGCTGCGACCGTGACCCACTGCGCAGTACCACAGGCTCGCCATGCCGTCGATGTATTGATTGCCCTGGTTGTCGTAAACCACGGCGCCCTGGCCACGGACGAGGGTGCGAAAATCGGTTCGGGTGGGTTTGGCAAACGGGTGCAGAAATGCAGAAACCATGAACAGACCGTAGTGCTTGCGGGCGAATGCTGCCCCAAGAAAGGCCAAAGTGTTGCTTTCATAAATGAGAATCATTACCATTATGTTGTGAGTCACGTGAAACACCTCAAGCACATCGGGCGTTGTGTCGCTGCTCTGGCGGTCGTCGGATTTTTGGCAACCTCATGTGGGGGAAAGGGTTCAACCTCTGTCACAGCCACTGATCGTCCGAGTGTTGTGGTGACCTACTCGATTTTGGGTGCATTAGTTCGTGATGTTGTCGGAACGTCCGCTGATGTCACTGTGTTGATGCCCGATGGAAGTGATCCTCATGAATGGCAGCCATCGGCCAAAGACATTGAGAAGTTGCAACATGCCGACCTCGTCGTCACAAATGGACTTGGTCTTGAAGCGGGTCTTGTTGATGTGCTCAAGCAGGCAGACGATGATCACGTCGATATTTTTGTGGCAACCGATCACATCACTCCACGTCGAGTCGGAGAAGGCGAAGGCGCTGACCCAACCGATGAAGACCAATCAGTCGGTGCTAAAGATCCACACATCTGGACCGATCCATCGGTGATGGCCGAAGTTGTACGAGCACTCGGCGAAAAATTGTCGAGTATCAATATTGAAGTTTCTGAACAAGCCGCAAAGGTTTCAGAAGACTTGCTGACGCTTGATCACAACATTGAAAAATCAATGAGTGCCCTTGACCCAGCGCAACGTCTGTTGATTACTGGGCACGAGTCGTTGGGATATTTCGCTCGTCGTTATGAATTCACTTTGATTGGGGCGATCATTCCTAATCTGTCGAGCAAATCTGAAGCATCAGCCGCTGATATGACTTCACTTGTTGAGAAGATCAAGACCAATCAAGTCCAAGTGATTTTTACCGAACTTGGCACATCGGGCGACGTTGCTGATTCTCTGGCCAAAGATGCGGGAGTCAAAGTCGTTGAAGTTTCAACGCATGTACTTCCCGACGATGGGTCGTATGCAACTTTCATGATGAATCTCGCATCAACAATTGTGACAGCGCTCAAGTCGTAGTACTTATGGGCAATTTCGTTGATCCCTTTCTGCATAACGGGTTTATGCAGCGCGCGTTGCTTGCTGGGATTTTGGTTTCATTGACCTGTGCGATTGTGGGAACCTATGTCGTTCTTCGAGGTATGGCCTTTATTGGGGATGCGCTTGCCCATGGAGTGTTGCCAGGTGTTGCCGTTGCGATGATTTTGGGAATGCCTGCGATGCTCGGTGCTGCAGTTGGAGCGGCGGTTATGGTCGGGGGAGTTGGGTTTATTACCGCTCGTTCAAAACTGTCGAACGACACGGCAATCGGACTGTTGTTTATCGGCCTTCTCGCGCTCGGTGTTGTGCTTGTTTCAAGTTCTAATAAGTTGACTGGAGACTTAGAGTCGATTCTGTTCGGTCAATTCTTAGGTGTGGCCAATTCAGATTTGCTGGCTCAGGCTCTGGCATTGTTGGTTGTTCTGGTTGTAACTGTGTTTTCGGCTCGCCCATTTTTGTTGCTTTGTTTCGATGGTGACCTCACCCGAGCGATGGGATACAAGGCTCAGTGGTATCACCGTTTAATGCTTCTTCTCATCGCTGGAACAGTTGTGGTTTCATTTCAGACTGTTGGCTCGTTGCTGGTCTTTGGCATGTTGTTGGCGCCAGCAGGAGTTGGGGCGTTACTTGCTAAGCGAATCGGAACGATGATGTTGTGGGCTTCGGTTGTTGGCATCGTTTCTACTTATTTGGGACTATTGGCTTCGTACCATTTTTCATGGGCGGCCGGTGCCTCGGTTGTTTTGACGGCAGTTGCGATCTTCTTCGTTGTGCTGACTGGTGTCTCGTTGAAAAAATCGGTTCAAGGCGCGCGGGCATGAGCGAAACAGCAGTTGTCGCGCGCCGATTGAGCGTTGGCTACGGTTCGCATGCCGTGCTTTCTGGTGTTGAGGCATTCTTAAAGCCCGGTGGATCAACGGCTTTGGTCGGATCAAACGGTTCAGGTAAATCAACTTTGCTGAAAACGTTGGCTGGACTCTTGCCGGTCGTTGAAGGCGGCCTCGAGATTCTCGGTCGACCAGTCGGTGAGTCTTCGCAGCGAGTGGCTTACCTCAGTCAGTTTCATCAGAGCGGTTTCGTATTGCCGCTGCGGGCGATTGACGTTGTTCGAATGGGCCGATTTGATCAACGTTCTCGTTTTACGCGTCGTAGTCGAGCCGATGATGTGATCGTGAGCGAATCAATGGAATTATTGAAGGTTTCAGATCTTGCCGATCGGCCGTTGCGCGATTTATCCGGAGGCCAACAACAGCGGGTGTATTTAGCGCAGGTACTCGCCCGTCGATCTGATTTATTGCTACTCGATGAACCAACGGCTGGTCTCGATGCTCCAGGTCGCGCTGCGTACATTGATGCCTTGAACTTTGAACGGAGTCGGGGAGCAGCCGTCGTGACAGCAACTCACGATGTCGGAGAAGCCTCAATGTGCGATCGAGTTATGTTGCTTGCTGGTCGCGTGATTGCCGATGGTCCACCCAATGTGGTGATGACTCCCGAGAACTTGCTGGAAACATTTGGTATCGGACTCACCAAAGTGGGCGATCAACTTGTCGTCACCGAACACCACCACGACCACGACCACGACCACTAACTCAAAAACAGTTGTGATTCTGGTGTCTTTTTTTTCGGTATAGCCAACTAAAACGACACCAGAAGCACAGGATTAGTGTTCGTCCCAGTGGTCGCCATGGGCGGCGTGTAAGTGTCCGTCGTGTAGATAATCGATGTGATCGCCATGGTTGACGGCAACGTGACCACAATTGGGGCCATGTTGGTGTTCGTGTTGGGCGTGCTCGACGCATCCTTCAACAGTGCATTCGTCCCAATGATCGTCATGTTGGTGATGTAGATGCCCATCGTGTACGTAATCCAAATGATCGTCATGGGGTATTGCCGCATGACCGCAATCGGGTCCATGAACATGTGGGTGCTCGTGCTTCACAACAGAATTATGCCACAAGCCTGGTCATTGCGACGGAAAGGTGTCTCGCAATTCGCGCTTGAGAATCTTTCCTGATGCATTGCGGGGTAACGGCTCGAGAACAAATGCGATTCGAGTTGGCACCTTGAATCCAGCCAAGTTCTTGGCAACATGAGTGCGAACGTCTTCGGCATTCAGCGTCATGCCTGGTTTGAGCATGATGACACAGGCGACTTCTTCACCGAGACGTTCGTGGGGAAGTCCGAAGACCGCACATTCGTGGATTTGGGGGAGCTCATAAATTGAGGCTTCAACTTCGGCGCTGTAGATGTTCTCGCCAGCACGAAGCACCATGTCCTTGGCGCGATCAAGTACATACACGAATCCGTCTTCGTCAATCTTTCCGAGGTCGCCCGAACGCAGCCAACCATTGACAATGGTTTCTGCAGTTGCTTCTGGTCGATTCCAGTATCCGCGAATGAGATGTGGACCCTTGAACCAAATCTCACCGATTTCGTCCGCGCCTAAACGAAGACCATCGGCGTCACGAGTTTCAATTTCGAGAATGGGGACTCCGCGGCCCGTTGATGTGGGGTGCGAAATGTAATCAGGTCCAGTGTTTTGTGGGCCGTAAGCATTCGTCTCGGTCATGCCGTATCCAATACCAGGCTGACCCTTTTTGAAGTTGGTTGCAACGCGCTTCACCAATTCGGGTGGTGCTGGAGCTCCTCCGCCACCCACGCTGTTCAGACTTGAGACGTCATACTTCGAAAAGTTGGGGCACTCTAAGAGATCCCAAGATTGGGTGGGCACTCCAACAAAGTTGGTGATCTGCTCGCGCTCAATGAGTTGCAACGCCCGCTCGGGTTCCCACTTGTACATGATGACAAGTTTGAGGCCACCAACAAAACAGCTCATCATGACGGGAATGCAGCCCGTGACATGGAAAAGAGGGACGACCAAAATAAACGCGGGGACCAAACTTGGCGCATCGTTCGAGTCTTTGGGATCCTTGGGATAGCGAACATTCGTAATGGTGGTTCGACATGAAAATGCCAAGAGCGCCTGAATAATCGATCGATGAGTACTGACTGCACCTTTTGGTCGACCGGTCGTACCGCTGGTGTACAAAATCGTGGCATCGTCATCAGGCGAAATATCGATTTCAGGCATTGCTTCGCCAAGCATGATCGAGTCTTCCCAGCGATCAAATCTCTCGGGCAACGGCTTCTTTGAACGGCAGACAACTCCGTGTATGCCTAAGCGCTTGATCGACTTCGTTGAACGTTCGGCACGCTCGTCATCGCACAGCAACACCTTTGCACCGCAATCTTCGAGAGCAAAGTCATTCTCGTCTTCGGTCCACCAGGCATTAAAAGAAACCGAAATTGCACCGATGGACAAGATGGCCGCGAATGACATCACCCATTCGGGATAGTTGCGCATGGCGATGGCAACACGATCGCCCTTTTTCACGCCGTATTTATGCACCAACATGGCGGCAATCGCATCAACATGGCTCATCGTTTGAGCGAACGACCAACGTTCATCTTCGTACACAAGAAAAATGGTTTCTCCACGGGTACGCGACATATCAAAAACTTCACGCAGATTGTTTGGAGCATTTTTGAAGGCATTCACTTCGACGCCGTTGACAAAGATCTTGTGAGTCTCAAATGCCGACCCAGGTGCGGTGAGTTGCGCGATGGCCTCTTGATGACTAATTGACATTTTTCCCCCTACGGCAAGTGCTGGGGCAAGAATAGTTCGGATCAGTGCTCGGACATGATTTCGTCGGCAAAGCGGTCCTGACTGATGAGTTCGGCCATTCTTTTCATCGGTGAATCAACATGGCGGAAGAAGGTTTGGAATCCTTCGCAGAGATAATTCAGCCCAGCTTCACCATCGGGAGTCTCGATAAAGCGGTCTTTTGGACAGCCTCCGTTGCAAGCAAAGCGCACATCGCATTGTTGGCACATGTTTGGCAATAGCGATTGCTTATTGCGCCCAAATTGAACTTGTTGTGGCGAAGTCACTAAGTCAATCATGGGTGTCTGATGAATATTGCCAAGTTTGTAATCGGGCTCAACGAAGTGATCGCATGAGTACATGTCGCCATTGTGTTCGAGGGCTAGCGCTGTTCCACAAGTTGGTGCATGGACGCACAAGCTGTACAAGCCCACATGGGCACCAAGAGTGACATCAAAGATCTGGATGAACACTTCACCGACGTCATGAGCAATCCACTCATCGAAGACAGCACTCAAGAAATTGCCGTACTGTTTTCCGGTGATTGATCGACTGGTGACAAGGTTGCCCTGTTGGGTATACAAGATTCGTCGACGTCCTGGTTTTTCACTCCAGCCCTTTTCGGCGATTTCCAAGTCAACCGGTGTTGATCGTTCGACGATCGGGATGAATTGAATGTGCTTGGCTCCTAGTTC
>CAFBLJ010000084.1_pt1 | contig 8274 bp, 6 predicted proteins | sample 7268081 | NCBI WGS metagenome assembly CAFBLJ01 (sample SAMEA6814025, study PRJEB35770) | freshwater metagenome | biome: Freshwater; feature: Freshwater reservoir; material: water | place: Czech Republic | collected 2016-04-20 | depth 30m m
AATGCCGAGAATACGGCGCGCTTGGGTGAATGGATGGGTCGCGTCATGACGGCACAAGCCCTTCCGGAGTTACTTGAAGATCAAGCAATTTCAAATGAAGCCCGAGCATCACGTCCTGACTTGGCGAACCTTGATGAAGTTTCACTCGTTCATCGCCTGCGTTCATTCACCGCAACTTTGCGACGCGACTTTCAACATCACCTCGATATGACAGCAGGGACCTCAATTGGGCCAGGAGCACTTGGTGCGATTGCGGCAGCCTTAGGCGATCCATCGTTGGCGCTGACATTGATTACTGCCATTGGTGATGTCGACTCTGCGGCGCCGAGTCGAGTGATGTGGGAACTTTCGCGCTTGTCGAAAGATTCGAGTGAATATGCCGAAAAATTCGCAGCGTTCATCCGTGAATTCGGAAGTCGTGGGCCTAATGAATGGGATATTCGTTCAGATACATGGGAGACCAAGCCAACTTTGGTGACTTCACTCGTTGACACGATGCGCGGAGCCGCTAACAGTGAAAGCCCGGTCATTCGTAATGAGAAGAATGTCGAGCTTCGCCGAGCCGCTGAAAAGCGAGTGCGTGAAGCATTGGCTACTGACCCAGAAACATTGGCGCAGTTTGAAATGGCTTTGAAATCGGCGCACCTGTATCTGGCGGGCCGTGAACGTGCCAAGACCAACATCATCAAAGTTGTGCATGAAATTCGTATGGCCGCTTTTGCTTTGGCCGCACGTACGGGTTACAGCACGTCACAGATCTGTATGTTGCTGGCTGACGAACTTGATGCCTTTGTCGCTCAGCCTGATGAATTTAGGGCTCGATTGGCACAACGTGAACGTCAATACCTCGATCTCTTTTTGCTTGAGCCTCCGTTCATTGTGAATGGAGTTGTGCCGCCGTTGAATCAATGGGCGCACAAAGGTGAATCGACTGCGGTTGCCGTTACAACTGGCGAAGTGTTGACCGGAATGTCTGGCGCGCCCGGAACGTACACGGGTAAGGCGCGAATTATTCTTGACGCTGCTGATCCGATGGCGTTAGAACCTGGCGAAGTTTTGGTTGCGCCATTCACCGACCCAGCATGGACACCTCTATTTGTTGCTGCTGGCGCTGTCGTCGTAAACGTTGGTGCTGTTGTGAGTCACGCGATCATCGTGAGTCGTGAATTAGGTATTCCATGTGTAGTCAGCGTTACCGATGCAACTGTGCGAATTCCTGATGGAGCAATGATCACCGTTGATGGAGCAAGTGGCACCGTCACCATCGTGAGTATGCCCTGAAACCAGTTTTCCCATACTTCTACGTGGCTTTTGTGATGGGCATTGCCCTGTCGTTGCTTGGGCCATCTGTTTCGTACCTTGAAGATCATCTGGGGGTCAGCGCAGGTATTGTCGGAATTTTGTTCGCGGTCATTGCGGCCAGCAATTTTTTCGGTGCGATCATTGGCGGTCGTTGGGTGACCCGATGGGGAGGTCATGTTGTGCTGCGTATCGGCGTTGTCGCTTTTTCGGTAGGCGTGCTGTTCATTGCTCTTGCTTCAACGTATCTATACGCAGCTTTTGGTGCCGTCTTGATCGGATCGGCAACTGGAATGACCGATGCATCGATGAACATTATGGTGGTTTGGGCGCGTGCAGGAAAATCTGGTCCAGCGCTCAACGCAATGCATTTACTCTTCGGAGTTGGAGCGTTGCTTGCTCCACTCATCGTTGATCGGGCGATTTCATTCACCGATCATTTATGGCCAGTTTCAATTGTGGTGGGCTTTTTCGCAGTGATATCTGTGGCAATTCTCGGGCGGCGTGAATCACCTTTTGAACCTGAACATGCTCCTGATCTGCACCGACCCGAGCTGCCAACCAAAGTCGTTGTGCAAGTTGCGGTTTTCTTCTTGCTCTATGTTGGTGGCGAAGTTGGTTTTTCAGGATGGATCCATACCTACGCCGAAGATCAAGGACTCGGTGGTTCGAACCCGGCATTTGTGACCGCAGTTTTTTGGGCATCATTTGCATTGGCACGGTTAGTGGCCATTCCATTGAGCAAGATTTTTAGGCCACTCACAATCGTTGGATGGGCTTGTGGCTTCTCATTAGTAGGTCTCATGATCATGATTTCGGGGGACACCAACGCACTTTCAATTTGGATAGGCGCCGGACTATTTGGTTTCGCTTCAGGACCGCAATATCCGACCATGATCGCAATGGTTGATGAAAAACTCTCGCTCTCAGCTCAAGCCACCGCATGGATCGTTGGGGCGGCAGCTATCGGGGGATTGATTGTCCCTGTGTCAATCGGATCTTTGATTGACACCGTCGGATCAACCTCAATGCCCGTTGTTGTGCTTGGCGTATGTGCTTTGGGATTCGCTTGGGTGTTTGTCGTTCAACGAAGTATTAGCCATGCGAGTGCACATGATCGCATAGACGCTCTTCGCCAGTCTTAATTTGCCCTGCACCAATTCCTTCAAGTGCGGCGAACGGGCCGCATGCTTGCGGTGTGAGCCACACATGCAACATGGGGTTGGCCTTCAGTTTGATACCGAAAGAACAAGGTCCGTCCTCTGAGGTCACACCGACTACTCGAGTCGAGCCGGAGACTGTTGGGTCTTGGCTGAAACACAAGTTGTTATGGATATGCCACTGAGTGAGTGATCCGCCAACATCGGGGACAGTTTCAAGGGTGTAGTCATCGCCAACCATGTACATGGCTGAAGCAAGTGTGCGGGTGCCGCCTTGACCAACGGCAAAGACCAAACTCTCGGGATAGTCGGGATCAAGTTCATGTTCGTCATTGATCCACGACCAATTGATGTAATGCTCAACGCCGGTGCTTGCATCTTGGATCGAGGTAAACCCGTATTCAAGAGCAATTTCAGGAGTCGCAAACTTCGGCAGGATCGTACGAGTTTGGTAAATCAATTCTTCGGCACGGGCTTGCTGCTCAGCAGTTACCCCATCAAATCCAGCGAGGGAGATACGCGTGGCTCCAGTGTCGTTGTATGTGGGAGCCGCGGTAGTTGGCGGACTCGTTGACGCAGTGGTGTTGGTTGATGTTGTGCTTCCTGAATGATCATGAGGCACGTTGCACATATCAACACGTTCAGCGTCGCTGACATTGGCGCGACCGGCACCATTGCCCTCAAGTGCCGCGAACGGTCCGCATGGATGGGGGGCAATCCAAACGTGCACCATGGCATTTCCTGCACCAGCGCGAACAGTACCGGCGGGGCAATTTCCGGCGGCATCGGTAATGCCGCCGATAACGGCGATGCCATTTTTGAGTTTCCAACACAGATTGTCGTGGATGTGCCACTGCATTAAATTGCCAGCGAAATCAATCAACGTCGGATCATCGATGGCGACTCCGGTCTTGGCAATGAACATTGCTGATACGAGTGTGCGCTTATCGCCGTCAACTTGATATACCAGCGATTCGGGCGCGGCCGGATCTAAGAATTTGTCGTCTTCGATCAATGCACGATTGATGTAATGCTCAAAGCCCGTTGATGCGTCACCGATTGAATTCCAGCCACCAGCAATGGCGGTTTTCGTATCGGCCCACTCGGGCAACATTTTTTGGGATGCTTCAATCAAGTCGCGGGCACGAAGTTCTTGATCAATTGAAACTCCCGGGACACCGCTGATGTCAATGCCAGCGGCTGGATCGTAAGGCCGCGGCCAGTCGGTGGTGATGACTGCAGAATCTGTTGACGGGGTACCAGTTGACGCCTGCGCAACCGACGCGCCAGTTGCTGAGTGATCATGCGGAAGTGCCTCGTTGATCACGTTTCCGCTCGCATCAACAGTGACTCCATGGTTATGTACGTGAGTTGCTCCGTTCCACATGGCGGGCAAAGTAAGTAGAAGTACCGCGAATGAAGGAAACGCGAGTCGCACGTGAGGAAGTTCGCGTTCGCCAATGAGTAATGCAGCGAGTGCGATAGTCGCGGCAACAATGCCCAGACCGGCACACAGACTGTCGGCGATCTGGGGGCTTTCGCGAACCTCAAGTCCGTCAATCCAAGAGATGCCTGCAATACGAGTGATCGCCCAACCGCCGACTGCCGCGCCATTAATCAAAACACCGAGTGGCAACAACCAGTGTTGAGGTCGCAGCAAAATTGTGAGACCCCATGCCAACTGCAACAAGGTCATCACAATAAAGATTCGAGCGAGTTGTGGATGCTCGGCATGTAAGCCAATTGCGCCGCCATGAATGGCGCCAGCCGCGATTGACGCGAGGCCAGCGATTGCGATACCCGGAAAACGTTTCACGGACACAGCGTACCTTTTCTAGGGGTTGAGTGCCTTCAGCGCGGGTTCGGCGAGTTCGATGCGGCATACCAAGAAATCGGGCAGCCACAGTGATTCTTGGTTGTATTTCAACTCAGAACCATCAATTCGACTGACATGAAGCCCAGCAGCTTTGGCGACTGCGGCCGGAGCGGCTGAATCCCACTGGTACATGCCACCATCGTGAACATAAATATCGGCTTCGCCCATCACGATTGCCATTGCTTTGGCGCCAGCCGAACCAAGTCGGGCAACATCGCAGCCCAGGGCATTGGCGACCATGACAGCACAATATGGATTACGTGAACGTGAAGTGACGAGGAGCGGCTTTTCTCGCGTTGACGGCGGGACGACTGCGGCGGGACTGGCATCAAAAGTGATTCCCAGTGTCGGCAGAGCGACCGAAGCTGCAGTGAGTTCACCAGATTCCCAGAGAGCGATATGAATGGCCCAATCATGACGAGGGTGCTCGGCAAACTCGTTCGTCCCATCAATGGGGTCAATGATCCACACGCGTTCGGCACTGAGTCGTTTGCGATTATCAGCAGCTTCTTCAGACAAGATCACGTCATCGGGACGAGCGACTGTCAACGCGCTCATGATGTAGCGATGGCCAGCTACATCGCCTTCGTCTTTGAGATCCCAGTAGTGAATACCTTCAGCAACTAATTCATCGCGAAGATTGACCAGCATGACCCCGGCTTCGGTGGCGACTCGTGAGGCAAGTTGTTGGTCAGTTTCGCTCACAGTCCTTGACCCAACTGAATCGATGAACGAACGAGCTCTCGGATTTCATTTTCGTCAACTCCGGCTGCAACAAGTTGAGCGATGCGCTGCTCGATGGCCTCAGCTCGAACATCAGAAAATTCAGGAACGCGTTTTGTGGCGGTGACGAGCGATACAACAATCAAGATGACTGCTGCGAGCGCTCCGCACATACCGATGCTTAAGACCCAACCTTCGTTGTTGCCAGCGATGGACGAGATGATTAGCCCAGCGATACACATCACAAAGATCACTGCGCACGCAATACGAATAGCACGTGTTGCTGGGCTGGTATTCATCAACGCGCCAAAGGCTTGTACTTGATGCGGTGTGGTTGATCGGCGGCAGAGCCGATTTCCTTTTTGCGCCAAGATTCGTATTCGCTGAAGTTGCCTTCAAACCAACGCACTTGACTGTCACCTTCGAATGCCAAGACGTGGGTAGCGATGCGGTCGAGGAACCATCGATCGTGGCTAATCACCACAGCACAACCGGGGAACGCTTCGAGTGAATCTTCAAGCGCACGCAAGGTATCAACGTCAAGGTCGTTGGTCGGTTCGTCAAGTAGCAAAACGTTGCCGCCGGTCTTTAACAACTTGGCTAAGTGCACGCGGTTGCGTTCTCCACCTGAAAGATCGCCGACTTTCTTTTGTTGATCGCTTCCCTTGAAGTTGAATGACGCGACGTAAGCGCGACCATTAATTTCGCGGTTGCCAACTTTCATATGCTCGATGTTGCCGGTGATTTCTTCGTACACCGTGGCGTTGTCATCAAGTGAGTCACGGCTTTGGTCGACATATGCCAACTGCACGGTGTGTCCGACTGTAATTTCGCCAGCGCCAGGAGCTTCTTGACCGGTCAACATCCGGAACAGTGTCGTCTTACCTGCGCCGTTTGGTCCGATGATGCCAACAATGCCGGCCGGTGGCAACGAGAACGTCAGATCTTCAATCAACATTCGGTCACCAAAACCTTTGGTTAGACCTTTGACTTCGATGACGGTGTCGCCAAGGCGTCCACCAGCCGGAATCATGATTTCAAGCTTGCTCGGACCACGATCGGCAACTTCTGCTTCGGCGTGCAATTTCTCGTAAGCCGACAAACGGGCCTTGCCTTTGGCCTGACGAGCCTTAGGGGACATGCGCACCCATTCGAGTTCACGCTCAAGAGTTCGGCGACGGTTTTCGTTGCCCTTTTCTTCACGAGCAATGCGTTCTTGTTTCTGCTCAAGCCAACTGGTGTAGTTGCCTTCAAACGGAAAGCCGCGGCCGCGATCGAGTTCAAGAATCCATTTTGCGACGTTGTCCAAGAAGTACCGGTCGTGGGTGATCGCAACAACAGTGCCCGGGTATTCCTTGAGGAAGCGTTCAAGCCAATCAACGCTTTCGGCGTCGAGGTGGTTGGTGGGTTCGCCGAGCAGCAATAGGTCGGGGCGACTCAGCAACAAGCGGCACAAGGCAACGCGGCGCCGTTCACCACCCGACAATGTGGTGACATCAGAATCATTTGGGGGACAGCGCAAAGCATCCATAGCGATTTCAACGTTGCGGTCGAGGCTCCAAGCATCAGCAGCAGCAATCTTGTCTTCGAGGTCGGCCTGTAAGGATCCGACCTTTTCGTAGTCGGCATCGGGGTCGCCCCACATCGCCATGACCTCGTTGTAACGGTCAAGCAGTGCCTGGACCGGAGCAACGCCGTCCATGACGTTGCCGAGGACGTCTTTGTCGGGGTCAAGCTGGGGTTCTTGGGCCAAATAGCCCACGCTGAAGCCAGGAGTCAGGCGGGCGTCGCCCGAAAAACCGTCGTCGAGACCCGCCATGATGCGCAAAAGACTTGATTTGCCCGAGCCGTTCGAGCCGATGACGCCAATCTTGGCGCCCGGATAGAACGACAATGAAATGTTTTCCAGAACTGTGCGGTCGGGCGGGTAGTGCCGGGCCAGTTTGTAACAGGTGTAGATGAACTCATGAGCCATGGATAAATGACCTCCAGGGCGCAAGGCTAGTCGGCAAAAGTGCCTCGGTACCTGCTGACATCACTCACATAAGTCAGGTTGTTTGCTACTTTGATAAAGCCTGTCCGTGCTGATGGGTCGTTGCCATCGAGCGACGCAGGTCTATTTGGAGGAATTCATCATGGAAATTTTTAATACCGATACAGGGCTTCCCGTATTACTGCGTGCGCTGCACGTCCTGGCTGGTGTGACTTGGATTGGTCTTTTGTACTACTTCAATGTGGTGCAGGTGCCATCGTTCGCGGCTTATGGCGATGAAGGTAAAGCCCGAAACATTTCGATTGACAAGCTTGCTCGTCGCGCTTTGTGGTGGTTCCGCTGGTCGTCGATTGTCACTCTTGTTCTCGGATTGTTCATCATCGGAGCAACTAAGGATTACATGAAGGACTTCATGTCGGCTTCGTCGGCTGACACGGTTGCCCATGACGCAGTGATCTTTGTCGGCATGATTCTCGGAATCACGATGGCCGCCAATGTTTGGATGGTCATTTGGAAGAACCAGAAGGTTGTTCTCGCCAATGCTGCCAATGTGTTAGGCGGTGGTGAAGCTGATGCGGGTGCGCCGGCTGCTGGTCGTCGTGCATTGTTGGCGAGCCGTCAGAACTTCATCTTCTCGTTCTCAATGTTGTGGTTCATGATTGGTGCTGCTCACTTATATAACGGAGCTTTCGACGGAGTTGATGCAGGAAAAGCGTGGACTTTCGTTATTATCTGTGCAGTAATTGCTGCGATTCTTGAAGTCAATTGCCTGGGCAAATTGGGCGGAACTGCTGCAACGAACAAGTTGTTGTGGCCGTACGAAAGCCACAAGAACGCGATGATTACTGGTGGCGTGTTGTTCGTAGTGCTGTACGTCTTGTCGGAGATTTTGCTCAAGGCCTAAGTAACAAGTACTGAATCAAAAAGGGCCGCCCCAATGGGGCGGCCCTTTTTTGTTTTCAGAAAGATGGTTACGAGACGGTAAGTGTGCTCTTCATGTTGCTGTGTCCAGGAACGATGCAGTACACGAAATACGAGCCGGGTAGAAGGTTGATAGTGCCTTCAGCAGAGTCGCCCTTCTTGGCAACGTTCAGTTCTAGGTCACCAACAACTGTGTCGCCTTCTCGAATCACCAAAATGTGTTTGGCGTTGTCATCGTTAGCAACGAACACGTTGATGTCACCGGCGGTCGCGGTGTACTCGGAGGCGTCCCAACGAATGCT
>CAFBLJ010000085.1_pt1 | contig 7948 bp, 6 predicted proteins | sample 7268081 | NCBI WGS metagenome assembly CAFBLJ01 (sample SAMEA6814025, study PRJEB35770) | freshwater metagenome | biome: Freshwater; feature: Freshwater reservoir; material: water | place: Czech Republic | collected 2016-04-20 | depth 30m m
AAGGGTTGAGGGTAGTACCGTATAGTCCTGATGGCTTACGAAGACGTCCTCCTCCGCACTGACTTTTTTGGTGACGCACCGACCGACCAGGTCGCTGCGATCGCCGCTACTGGCCGCAAACGCATACTTTCCCGTGGCGACCATTTGTTTGAAGCAGGCGAAGAAGCCGAATCGATGTACATCGTGATCAGCGGTCGCGTCGCCATCGCAATTGCGAGCGAACTCGACAAGCGCGAGAGCATGGTGGCCCTCATGGAAGCCGGAGACCTCTTCGGCGAAATGGGACTTCTTGACGGCGGTCCCCGTTCAGCGATGGCCCGTGCCATTGAGCCGAGTGAAGTTCTGGAGATTCCCTACGATCCCGTAGGCGACTTGCTCGACAACAACCCCAAGGTTCTTCGTGGCGTCGTACGCATGCTCGCCGAACGACTTCGAGTGATGGACGGCGCACTTGCCGATTCAGTTTTCCTCGACGTCACTGGTCGCACCGCAAAGCGTTTGCTCGAACTCGCGGCAGGCGCCGATGAATTTGTTCTTCCAGTCACCCAAGAAGAACTCGCTGGCATGGTTGGCGCATCACGCGAACGTGTCAACAAAGCGATCAGCAGTTTCATTCGCTTGGGCTGGATCGAACAGCACGAGCGTCGTTACAAAATCTTGTTACGCGACCGCCTCGAACTTCGCGCTCGCTGATTGAACGATGCCTACTGGGCATCCGTCAACGACCCACAGTCCACGCCCATTTGCTTCGCCGTACACATGTTGCTGCGGTGTATACACGCCGAACAGATCGGCATCCTCAAGTGCTGCTCGTCCAAGCAATAAACCTGTGCGGGTTCGACGCATCGTGTTGATCCAATGCTCGGGATGGGCCCGAGCGAAATTCGGTGATGAACTCGCGATGATCAAGACATTGCACCGACCCTGCGCTGCTTGATCCAGAAATTCCCTGATCGACGGATCCGCTGTGGATTCATCGGCAAGAACCAATGTCGGTTGTTCATCGTCAAGACCATCGCAAACATTGGCTTCTGCCTGATTTCGTAAATCAAACACGCAGCCTGGTGAATGAAGCTTTCCCCAGGCTTGTCTCATGGCGTCGATGGTCATTGAACGTCCCGAATCGCGGACGCCGAAAACACAAACGCTGCCAGCCAATGGAAGAGGAATTTCAGTGAGGTCTTCTGCCGCGACCGCCCACGATGAGACCCGTGTCAATGAATCAATAGCAATCAGACGCGGCAAGTGGCGCAAATCAATTCGTTTACTTTCGGTTTCTAGCGCAGAATCGCTGACCTTCACTGGCATCAACAACTGTGCGAACAACTCTCGCCCATCACAATCAACTGTGCATCGACCTGGTGGCGAAGTTAAAATCCACTGCTGTTTCAGCCGACTACTTAACATCGCCGGAATCGCCGTCGGTTGAACTCCAGAAATGACGCAAACAATATTTCTGCTTGGGCCTTCCAAAAAGATACGTTCAAACATCGTCCAATTGTCGAGACCGATTCGATCATCAATGAAATAGTTGCGCCAAATATCAATGTCATCGATGAAAAGTATCCATCGTTCATCTGCATCCAAGATTGGTGGACCGTCAATTCGTTTGATCATCAGTTGCAAGAGGCGTCGCAATAATTCGCGATCGCTCACGTCAACCTGATGTGTTGCCGATGAACTGCCACCTGAACAACTAATAGAAAAGACTTGATGTCCGCGAGCGACTGACTTATTGCGCATCGTTGCCAACGCTGAAGACTTGCCCGATTTTGCCGAACCAACAATGAATGCGTGCTGTGATATTTCCCAGAGCAATGGAACTTGAAGCTGATTCATTGGATCATCAATCACCCCGACCACGATTTCGGTGCTCCTGTCTTGGTCATCAACTAAATTCTCAAATAGTTGAGTTGGCAGTGCATCAAGCCACGGTCGACGCGGACTTGCAATACCTAGAAGTGTGCAAGCCTCTACTGCCGCATTAACCAGGGACTGCACGTCTACATCAAGGTGTACCGATTGGAATATGTACAGCTCTTCCGAGCCAAGTCGCAGTGCGATTCGACCCGGAGTGTCTCGCGAAAAACCCGCCGCCACCGCGGAACCAACAATCTCTTGCGCATCATGTGCCGATTGCACCCGCAAAGCCAATCGAATATTTGCGTTGGCTAGCACATCAGCCGAAAGAGCCGAACCAGGTCGCTGTGTTGCCACCACAAGATGAATGCCCAAACTTCGACCGCGCTGAGCAATGCTCACCAACGACCCAATGAAATTCGGTACGTCGTCTTTGAGTGCTGCCAGTTCATCGACGACAACCATCAAACGGGGCAGATGAGTTGAAGTGTCCTCGCGAAGTCGTTGCTCGCGATAACGCAACTCGGCCTCAAGGCTCACGAGAACTCTTGCGGCCAAACCCTCGTCAAGGTCGGTAATCACTCCGACAACATGAGGAAGTTCGGCACACGAATCGAACGCTGCCCCACCCTTGTAATCGATCAATATGAAATTGACATCTGCTGGCGAATGCTGCAACGCAATGGTCACGACCATTGATCTCAGAAATTCGCTTTTCCCCGAACCAGTTGTGCCAACGACTACCGCATGCGGACCGTCATTGATGAAGTCGATTGCTATTGGACCATCGGCTGATTCACCAACGAGTGCGTTCAGACTTGATTGGTCCTGCTTTTGCCATGTCGACGCGATTGCCAGAGATTGCGTTGCAGAATCAGAAAAGTATTTCGAGAAGCTGACCCTTTTTGAAATCAGGCCTGCTTCATGATCTGGATCAACCCACTGTTGCAAAGCGTGAGCAAATTCACGTGCTGTGCTTTGTGACATTCCATCAATCCCACATTCATCAGTAGAAACCGTGTTGGTGCAGATTGCCGGAAGATCACTCAGTTCCCGACCGAGAACAACCATCGAGACATTGTCACGTTGCAGAATTCGACGAGCGATTGATGTGCGCTGTGCAACTAGTTCTTTTTGATTGACCAACAACACCCGATGCCTATTTTCATTTGGACTCTCAAGATCAAACCGATCGAGAGGTGTCGCCCGAATATGGGGAAATTGTTTGAAGCAATTCCATTCTTCAACCGCTTCGCCTACAAAAATGAGTTGCCAATCGGCTGGTCCGGCCTCAACCGCAAGTCGAGTCAACAAAGCTGTCACACACTGACGTGCTCGCACTCCGTACACCCCAATAACTTGTCCTGACGCAATCTTCACGGTTCGTGGGTGCTGCGAAACGACGATAGGTACCGCATCACCCTTTACCGTCACTTCTCGCGTTTCATAACCGAGACACACTTCGTCAATGTTGCGGTGCGCCCACAATTTTGAATCTCCTTCTTCGGCGCTGCGGCGTAGTTCCCCTATTGAGCGATAGCGCTGACGCCGTTGGTGAACAATTCGGTGAGTGAACTCGATATTCGCTTGATGAAATTGGTCATTGACTTCAATGCAGTGTTGTTGCCAACGCGCCATAGAACGCCGATAGATGAGTCGGCTGATGACCCAAGTCAAAAATGTAATGACCCCCGTGGTGATAGCAAAGAGACCGAAAAGTAATTGTCGGGTCACCAGAGCCATTGTCAGGCCCAGTACAACACCGCTGGCGATAGGTACAACTGGCGGCGACAATGGTTTTTGCGGTTCAGAAGCAGGTTCGCCAAGTTTCGGTGCCAAGAGAGTTTCTTGACGCTCTTGTAATGCTCGATGAAACATTTCTGGCAAACGTGGCTGTCTGTCGTACTTTTCACGAACCCCACACAGTGATTCACCTAATAAGACAGTGGCATCGTTCCCTGCATTCTCAACACGAACCACGCCACCAAGTGCCTGACCACTGAGAAGTGGGGGTTCCCATTCAAGAAGTCCGTGGTGAGGCTCAATCGACGGATCATCAATGGTGAGTCCAGCCACCTTTGAACGACCGATGGTTTGTCGCCCACTGTGCATTGGTAGTACCGCCCCACTATCGGGCCCGCTCATTACAACTAGTTCGTACGAAGTCATACCCATGTGATGCCGAAGTGGACTCACCGCAGGTCTCACCAACCACGACAACGGTTGTCTCTATGTGACTTGCGGTGAGGTCCATCACGCCTAGTGGCGTCATGACACCAACCAACTCAACTTCACACGGCCGCATCACCATGGCAACTCGCCTCATTACCGAATGGCGACGTATGGCTCGTCAACCCCACAACATCCGCCGTGCCAATGGATTGGGTTTACCTGGCGAACCTGTCACCCACTTACAAGAAATCCTCCTTCGATGCGGACTCGATGACTTATCAAATGCCGACCATTTTGACGAATACTTAGCCCAACTTGTCGAGTGCGCCAAGAACGACGACCTAGCAACCCGCATGGTTTTTCAGCGCATCATGCCTGGTTTGATTGCGATGGCAATGCGTCGAGCTCACGTCACTGCCGGAGGATTGCCCGCCGCATTTGATCTCATCGCATCGGCAGCGTGGCTTGTCATCCGCCGGTACCCCATTGACCGCCGTCCTCGTCGTGTTGCCGCCAATCTGTTGATGGATATTGAATATCAGGCTTTTGTCCGCGAGCCTCGTCTGAAGCGCAATCGTGCCGAACTTCATTTCGCTCCCGCAGGATTGCTCGGTATCGAATTTGAACGCTTTCGCCTCGGCGAAACTGAAACTGATCCAGTTGGCACGAGCGCATCGCTTGATCTCATGTTTTCTGAATTTGAAAAACAAGGTCTCACCGAACACGACTTACAAATTTTGCGGGCGGTCTGCCACGACATCAATTCAGTTGAAATTGCTCCACATTTGAATATCCAACCCCGAAGTGTGCGCAACCGTCGCGAACGAGCCCTCAATAAGGCCCGCAAAATTTTGCTGCAGATTGATGACGCCGATTTTTGAAAACGTGAGCTGAGATTCTCAGCGATCGGGCAAGTCGTTATAGCCAACATCACCAGGCATGAGTAATGCTTCGATTCTTCCGTCATCGCGCCACTTCACTTTGGGTAGCAATTTGGTTGGAGTCCCAATTTTGCGAGCAGCCTCAATGATTTCGTCCACCGACGAGTACGTCGCGAGAAATTCGAGGTTGGCGATTGTTGGCGGCAACATCAAAAGTTCGCCCACTTGCGCACGATTCAGTGCATCGAGTGGTGTCACCCACAAACTGTCAACTGTCTCTTTGTCATCGTGCAATGGGGTTTGATCATCAGGCATCGCCACGACAAAGAATCGTGTATCGAAGCGTCGCACTTCACCAAATGGCGTCACCCAATGTGCGACCCACAACAACTCATCGCTTTGCGCAACCAAATCTTCGGCGCTCAACACACTGGTCATACTTCGTTCGCCAGCATGAACCGCATGTCGGTAGGTCGTAAAGCGATCGTGTGATACCGGATCATCAAATCGAACTGTTGCGCCAGTCGTTATTCGCGCCAACAACACGCCAGCTTCTTCAAAGCATTCGCGAATCGCCGCGATCTCATACGACGAATCTTCGGCGTCGACTGCTCCACCAGGAAAGACATACATGCCCCCAGCAAATGCTGCTTTGGTGGTACGTCGCATCATGAAAACTTCGACACCCAATTCGCTGGTCTCGCGCAACAACATCACAGTTGCGGCGGGTTTGATGGCAACACTTGCGGGATCAAATTCAGTGTTCTGAGACACGATTAGTCCAACTCGCCGCGAGGTTCTTCAGCATCAGCGTCGATGAAATCGCCAGATCTCGCCGAAGAACGACCGCCGAAGCCCGAAGTAAAAAACGCGGTGCCTTTTTTCGCCCGACGCATCAAGTACGAACGGAAGAAGGCCCGTGTCACTGGGAAGAGCATCAAGATGCCAAAAACGTCAGACAAGAATCCAGGTGTCAGCAAAAGGGCGCCGGCGCCAAGAATGAGGACCCCATCAATCATTTCTTTGGTCGGAACCTTGCCTTGAGCCACCGCTTCGTTAAAGCGACGCCACACACGCAAGCCTTCACGTTTGACCAGCCAACTGCCAATGAAGCCAACCGCAATCATCAAGCCCAAGGTGTTGAAAAAGCCGATAGCCCCACTCATTTGGATGATGGTGTACAGCTCGGCAACCGGGGCCACGATAAAGAGCAAAAACAAGATCACGCACTCACCCTAGTCAGCAAGTGACGACAAGAGATAGCGTCGCTCTCAATGACTTCTCGGCCACCCAGCGTTGATTCTTTGGCGCGATCACTCGCCCACATCGGATTGCCACATCCGCTGTTGGTTGACGCCGCTCGGCAAGCAATTGCTGCGGGCGACCCGCAGTTGGCCGAACAAATTGCCAACGACATCGCGCAATGTTTACTTGTTCCGGTCATTAACGCCACTGGCGTGATTGCTCACACCAACCTTGGTCGCTCGCCTGTCGCCCATACTCAAACTGCTCGCGCACAAAACCTTGAATTCGACCTGAACACTGGTCAACGTGGAAGTCGTCAAGCAGGTATCGGACAATTGGTAGCGCGAGCATGTGGCGCCGAATCGGCAATGGTCGTGAACAATAATGCCGCAGCGGTCATGTTGGTATTGGCCGCGCTCGCCCACGACCGCGATGTTGCGGTGAGCCGCGGCGAGAGTGTTGAGATTGGTGGCGGGTTTCGTGTTCCCGAAGTCATGGAACAATCTGGGGCACGGCTACTTGATGTCGGCACCACGAATCGCACACGACTTGCCGATTACCGCAAAGCGATTGATCGCAAAACAACTGACGTCGCTCTCGTTCTGAAGGTTCATCCGTCGAACTACCGCGTTGAAGGTTTCGTTGAAGAGACGTCGGTTGATCAACTTGCAACTCTCGGCGTCACGGTTGTTTCCGACATTGGCTCGGGGCTGCTTGATGCCGCGTGTCCGTGGCTCAACGATGGACCACCGTCTTGGCTCAACGGCGAACCTGCTGCCAAACAAACATTGGCTGCTGGCGCTGACTTGGTTACTTTCAGTGGCGACAAATTGATGGGCGGACCACAATCGGGTTTCATCGTGGGCCGAGCCGATTTAGTACAAGCATGTGCCGCCCACCCTCTCGCTCGTGCATTGCGACCTGGTGGTTTAGTTCTTGCGTCGCTCCACAACACACTGTTGGCGTATCTCTCCAGAACTGCACAAAAAGACATTCCCTTTTGGCGCATGGCATCAACGTCAGTCGACGAACTGCGTACTCGCGCCGACGCGATTGTTCAACAGACCGCACATGGTCGAGTTGTTGATTGTGAATCTTTGCCCGGTGCTGGAAGTGCACCAGGTATCACCATCAAGTCGGTTGGCTTGATCATTGATGCTGATCACCTGGTGGCGCTGCGCAACTACCAGCCGCCCATCATTGCGCGGGTCAAAGATCGAGCAACCATGATCGATTTACGAACCGTCGACCCGACCGATGATGCAGTGTTGATTGAGGCACTCAAGAAAATTCACTGACATGCGCATCATTGCCACTGCCGGCCATGTCGATCATGGCAAGTCAACATTGATTCGCCGACTTACTGGCATCAATCCTGATCGCTGGATCGAAGAACAAGAACGTGGTCTCACCATCGACCTTGGTTTTGCGCATATGCAGTTGCCCAGTGGCGACAGCATCGCATTCATCGATGTTCCGGGCCACACTCGATTCATCGGCAACATGTTGGCTGGCGTTGGCGGAATCAATGCGTGCATCTTGGTGGTTGATGGCCACGAGGGATGGAAACCACAGACCGAAGAACATTTGCGCATCATGCAACTCGTGGGAGTCAAGCACGGAATCATTGCTCTCACCAAAATTGATTTATGTGATGCCGATGATCGCGAACTTGCAAGCATGGATATCGCCGACCATGTTGCCGGAACCTTCTTGCAAGATGCCCCAATTGTTCCTTTAAGCGCAACGACAGGCGAAGGACTTGATGAATTCATCGCCGCACTTGATGC
>CAFBLJ010000096.1_pt1 | contig 7392 bp, 4 predicted proteins | sample 7268081 | NCBI WGS metagenome assembly CAFBLJ01 (sample SAMEA6814025, study PRJEB35770) | freshwater metagenome | biome: Freshwater; feature: Freshwater reservoir; material: water | place: Czech Republic | collected 2016-04-20 | depth 30m m
ATCCTGATGACTTGATGCGCACTTTGGTCAATGGTGGCTATCGACGCGAGGAACTCGTTGAACACCGCGGCGAAGTTGCGCGACGTGGCGCAATCATTGACGTCTTTCCTTCAACAGCCGATGCGCCCATTCGTATTGACTTATGGGGCGATGAAGTTGATCGATTGACCAATTTCTCGGTCCATGATCAGCGAAGCGATAACGATCTTGATGAAGTCGCAATTTTCCTAGCCCGTGAATTGATTCTGAGTGAAGCAGTTCGAGAACGCGCTGCATCAATGGTGAGCGCCGAACCTTGGGGTCGCGAACACTGGGAACGCCTCAGCGAAGGTTCGCTTTTCGACGGCATGGAGAGTTGGCTTCCATGGCTGACCGAATCGCCCACATTATTGAGCGACATCTTGCCTCGCGGTTCGAAAATGTTGCTGATCGAACCACGACGCATGCGCGATCGTGCCGCCGATCTTCTTGCCGAAGAAGCCGACCTCGCTCGGGCACTTGCGTCGTCTTGGGCACGTGATGCCGAACGCGATTTTCCGCGCCTGTACTCACCGCCCGATCGACTCCTGAGCGAAACACGAGGCTCGTGGAATCTCATTCCGGTTGCCGATGGTCCTGATATGCCGCTCATGGAAGCAAGCGGTTGGGGCGCGATGGGCGGCAGCGGTGAAGGTATCGCCGAACGTATGCGCACTTTGTTGTCGCAGGGATATCGCATCGTGGTTGCCGCCGATGGAGACGGTTCGGCTCAACGACTCAGCGAGATATTTAGCAATGCCGGACTACAACTCGATATTTACCACGAGCTTGTCGACGGCAAGGCGCCCAACCTCACCAATAAGGGTGGAGCGATTGTCGTCACTTCACTACATCGTGGCTTCAGTATTCCATCAGCAAAAGTCGCAGTTATTACCGAAGCAGACATCACTGGTCGACGTCGCTCACATCGCCAACCACGTCCAAAAAAACGCGAAGGCGGAACAGTCTTTGAAGATCTCAAGACTGGCAACTACGTCGTTCATTACATTCACGGAGTTGCCAAGTACGAGGGCATGGTCAAACGCACAGTCGGCGGCATTGAACGTGATTACTTGCTGCTTGCCTACAAGGGTGGCGACAAGTTGTATGTGCCTTCCGATCAGATTGACACCGTTCGTCATTACGTCGGTGGCGAAACACCGGTTCTGCATCGTTTAGGCGGAGGTGATTTTGCGAAGTCAAAATCAAAAGTGCGCAGCGCGGTTCGCGAAATCGCTCAAGAACTCGTTGTGCTCTATCAAAAGCGGGTGAGCGCACAGGGTCATGCCTTCGGGCTCGATACTCCTTGGCAGTTTGAGATGGAAGATTCGTTTCCGTACGTTGAAACTCCCGACCAGAAGAAAGCCATCGAAGACACCAAGGCCGATATGGAACGGCCATTCCCGATGGATCGCTTGGTCTGCGGTGACGTCGGCTTCGGTAAAACCGAGATTGCAGTTCGCGCTGCCTTCAAGGCAATCCAAGATGGAATGCAAGTCGCAGTATTGGTGCCAACAACGTTGCTCGCTTCACAACACGGCAACACATTCTCCGATCGTTTTGCGGGTTATCCCATTCGCGTCGAAGTCTTGTCGCGCTTCCTCACCAACGCCGAAGCAACGAAAGTTATTAAAGGTCTCGAATCAGGCGAAGTCGATTGCGTGATTGGCACTCACCGACTCTTATCGAACAATGTGAAGTTCAAAAATCTTGGACTGCTCATCGTTGACGAAGAACAAAGATTTGGCGTGCAACATAAAGAAACCATGAAACACCTCAAAGCCGACGTTGACGTTCTCACACTGACTGCCACACCTATCCCGCGAACGTTAGAGATGAGCTTGGTCGGTATCCGTGACCTGAGTTTGTTACAAACTCCCCCAGCTGATCGCCAACCAATTCTCACCTTCGTTGGCGAATACGACGAACGAGTTGCCGTTGAATCGATTCGTCGTGAACTACTGCGCGAGGGCCAAGTTTTCTGGGTACACAACCGAGTGCAATCAATTGAAGAATGTGCCGAGCGATTACGAGAACTCGTTCCAGAGGCGCGCATTGCAATTGCTCACGGCCAAATGGACGAAGGCACCCTCGAACAAGTTGTCGTTGATTTCTGGGAAGGTAATTTTGATGTGCTCGTGTGTACGACCATCATCGAAAGCGGAATTGACATGCCAACAGTGAACACGTTGGTTGTTGAACGCTCCGACCTTTTAGGACTCGGGCAAATGCACCAGTTGCGCGGTCGCGTTGGTCGGAGCGGACAGCGCGCCTACGCCTACTTGTTTTATCCGAAAGACAAAGTTCTTACCGAAGAGGCGTACGAACGTTTGCGGACAATCGGCGAATCAACAGAACTCGGCAGTGGCTTCAAGATCGCGATGCGCGACCTCGAAATTCGTGGCGCCGGAAACTTGCTCGGCGAATCGCAAAGTGGACACATCGCCGCTGTCGGCTACGACCTGTATTGCCAAATGGTGACCGAGGCAGTCGGTGAAATGAAGGGTGAACCCATCAGCCAGCCCTCCGAGATTCGAATCGATGTACCGACCGACGCGTTCTTGCCCAAGGACTACGTCACCAAAGAAGAACTGCGGCTTGAGGCTTATCGTCGGTTGGCATTGGTGACGACACCTGAAGAGGTTGAAGATATTCGCAACGAATGGAACGATCGCTACGGTCCGGTGCCCAAGCCAGCCGAGACGCTCCTTGCTGTTGGGTTGCTACGCGCCCAATGCCACCGCTTGGGCCTCCATGAACTCAATATCGCTAGCCACCAGGCTCGACTTGGCCCCATTGATTTGAAAGTGAGCGAAACGGCTCGCCTGCGCCGACTTTCACGCGAGGCGATCCATAAAGAAGCGGTACGCCAACTCGTGATTCCCATTCCGCGCGGACAAGAGCCGGCCTCATTCTTGGTGAATTTCTTGGGCGAACTCTTTCCCGCCCAGTCGGCAGGGTAGTTTTGTTGATCGTGCTTACTCCTCGCCGACTCATTTTACTGACTGTTCTCGCTCTCACCGCCATGACGACTGCAACCTCGTGTTCATCGGTCACCAAAGACGCCGTTCGATTCAATGACGAGTCACTTTCAAATAGCGAATTCGACGATCTTCTCCTCGGATACGCCGCCGCTGTACCTGAGGCCTTCTTGACGAGCGGAAATCTTGACATCGTAGTTGCACAGGGCATTGTGCAGAACTGGATCTCAACCGAAGCAGTCATCGCAGCACTTGACGAAGCCGGAATTTCAATCACCGACGAAGATCGCAATGCTGCATTGACCGCCTTGCAGGGCGAAACGGGCTTCAATGACGCTCCACAGGTCGTTCAAGACTTTTATGTTCTCGCCAGCGCTTCGCAGTCGGTTGCCAACCGAGAATTTGACGTCAACATCGATGATCTTAAGGCGTTGTATGAAGGACAGAGCACTCAATCTGGTGCCGTTTGCTTACGAGCGATTTTGGTTGCAACACAAGAAGAAATTGACGCCGTCACTGCCCGACTGGCAGTCGGCGAAGATTTTGCAGCAATCGCCCAAGAAGTTTCTATTGACTCTTCGGCAACTAACGGTGGTGCTCTGCAAGACCAAGCTTCTGGTAGCGCATGCCTCGAGCAATCAAATTTCGAAAGCCAAATTACCCCTGAGTTTTTAACTGCCCTGACCGAAGCCAAAGTTAACCATGCAACTGCTTCGTTTGAAATCCCAACCGTTGGTTGGGTCGTATTACTCGTTCGTCCATTTGATGAAGTTGCCGACGATGTCGCCAACTTGATTAGTGGCGATGGAGCAGTTGCGGCTGGGCGAGCAGTTCTTCAAGACGCCAAAATTTGGATCAGCCCCGAATACGGTCATTGGGACGCCGAAACTCTCGGCGTCGTCGCTGTCGGCTAATGCCCTACGCCGACAAGCCCCGTATTGAAATCATTGGGCTTGGTCCATCGGCCGATGAATACATCACCGACCACACTCGTCAACGGATTGCTACTCACAAGCATCGCTACTTGCGTACTGCCCAACATCCCAGCGCACACTTAGTTGTTGATGCAATCACTTTTGATGAGCGCTACGAAACTTCTGGAACTTTTGATGCTGTTTACCTGGGTATCGCCAACGATCTTGTCGCCGCCGCAATCGAGTTCGGCGAAATTTTGTATGCAGTTCCCGGATCGCCCTTAGTACTTGAGCGCACTGTGCGGCTTTTGATGTCCGATGATCGGGTTGAATGTGTCGTCAATCCTGCGATGGGATTTTTAGAAATTGCCTGGGCCCGCCTTGGAATTGATCCAGTTGAAAACAGCGTACGTCTCATAGATGGACATCAATTCGCCACGGCCGCCGCTGGCTTAACTGGACCGCTGCTCGTTGCACACTGCCATGCCAATTGGGTTTTGTCAGATATCAAATTGGCAGCAGAAGACGCTGACAATGTAAGCAACGATGACTTGCCGGTCGTCATCTTGCATCATCTCGGGTTACCCGACGAAGTAGTGATGACTGTGCCATGGAGCGAACTCGACCACTCGATTGAAGCCGATCATCTCACTTCGATGTACATTCCGCAATTACGCGTGCCGGTTGGGCAAGATCTTGTCGCCTTCCACGAACTTGCCCGCACTCTTCGTCGCGAGTGCCCATGGGACCGAGAGCAAACCCACCAAACGCTCACGACATATTTGTTAGAAGAGACATACGAGGTAGTTGATGCGATTGCGGCGCTTGACATTGATGATGCGCAAACCGACGATCATCTGCTTGAAGAACTTGGCGACCTGCTGTACCAAATTGAATTTCATGCAGCTATCGCCGAACAAGAAGGTCGCTTCACCATGGGCGATGTCGCCCGTGGAATTCATGACAAGTTGGTAAGACGACACCCGCATGTATTCGCCCCAACCGCTGGTTCAGATATCGATGCCGACGCTCTCGTGAAGTCGTGGGATGACATCAAGAAGGCCGAAAAAGCGGCCAAGGGAATCGTGGCTGGTCCATTTGATGGCATTCCCCAAGCAACAGGGTCTTTGGCCTATGCGTCGGCAATTTTGAAACGCGCCACCAAGGCTGGCATCCCTATCGAGACACCTAGCCACGCCCCACAAGCACTGAGCGATGTCGCAGACCTCGGAATGCATTTGTTAGAAGTTGTGGCCGAATGTCGCCGCCGTGGGGTCGATCCTGAGGTTGCCTTACGAAAAGTCAGCAATATTCACCGACAAAATGCTGAACGACACACTGACGCCTGATGAGTTTGGGTGTTGGCTTCACTAGTTTGTGGTCATGACCGAAATCATCAGCATTTTTGGACGAGAAGTTCTCGACTCCCGAGGCAACCCCACAGTTGAGGTTGAAGTCGAACTCGACTCCGGAGCACGCGGTCGCGCCATGGTCCCTTCAGGTGCAAGTACTGGTGAACACGAAGCCGTCGAATTGCGTGATGGTGGTCGTCGCTATGGCGGCAAAGGAGTTCTCACCGCAGTCGGTTTTGTGAACGGCGAAATTGAAAGTGCACTCGTCGGTTGCGATGCCCTTGAACAGCGCATGGTTGACATCGTGCTCAAAGATCTTGATGACACCCCCAACAAAGCCCGTCTCGGTGCCAATGCAATGTTGGGTACAAGTTTGGCGGTAGCTAAAGCAGCAGCGAATTCACTCGGACTTCCGTTGTGGCGTTATGTGGGTGGACCGAACTCGCATGTTCTTCCCGTTCCTATGATGAATGTCATCAACGGAGGCGCTCACGCCGACAACACCATTGACCTTCAAGAGTTCATGATCATGCCCATCGGTGCGCCGAGTTTCCGCGAAGCTCTTCGTTGGGGCGCCGAGACATATCACCAACTCAAAAAGATTCTGAATGGCAAGAGTTTGTCAACGGCAGTTGGTGACGAAGGTGGCTTTGCCCCGAACCTCTCGACTAACGAAGATGCCATCAAAATTTTGGTTGAAGCAATTACGGCCTCTGGTTTTACTCCTGGCACCGACATCGCAATTGCCCTTGATCCAGCGATGAGCGAGCTCTACAAAGATGGTCGTTATCACTTGGCCGGCGAAGGCAAAGTGTTGTCGAGCGATGAACTCGTTGCCTATTGGGCTCGACTTGTGGATACCTATCCCATCGTGTCAATTGAAGATGGCATGGCCGAAAACGACTGGGACGGTTGGAGTTCACTCACCAAAGAACTCGGCAACAAGGTTCAACTCGTTGGCGACGATTTGTTTGTGACGAATGCGGCTCGCCTAGCAATGGGTATTGAACGCAAAGTTGGCAACAGTGTGCTCATCAAGGTCAATCAAATCGGAACACTCACCGAAACACTTGAAACCGTCGAACTTGCTTCACGCCACCGCTATACAAGCGTAATGAGTCACCGCAGCGGCGAAACCGAAGACGCGACTATTGCTGACCTTGCTGTTGCTACCAACTGTGGCCAAATCAAAACTGGCGCACCAGCTCGTAGCGATCGCGTTGCGAAGTACAACCAGTTGTTACGCATCGAAGAACAGTTGGGCGAAACCGCAGCCTTCCGTGGACGCTCCGCGCTGGCTCCCCTTGCCTGAATTCATTCAGTAGAACGTCTCAAAAGCGGGCCCTCGCAGGGATGATCCCACTTGGATGCTCAAAACGGGCAGAATAGAGAGATGGCCCGCGGTAACAAGACTTCCAGTATTCCGCGCTCGCCAAGTCGCCTTCGCAAAGCCACCAAGAAGGGTGCCACAAAAACAGCCCGCGCCAAGTTGGCCGCCGTTTCTGATCTCACCCGTCCGACCCCCCGCTCTGAACGCATCGTCCCGAAATTTCTCGGACGGGCAGCTCTACTCGTCGGCTTCTTGGTGGTCGTATTCTCTTTCGGAAACTCATTTTTGGTGCTACCTCTGACCTCGTGGTTTGGCCAGCGCACCGAAATTGATAGTCGCCAAACCGAGCTCGACACGATCAAAAAGGCCACTGACGAACTGCAGACCGAAGTCGACCGACTCAAGACTCCCGACGGCATTCAAGATGCCGCCCGCGAAGAATTGGGATTCGTGGTCGCTGGCGAGGCCCGCCAGCAAATCGTCGGAGACTCAGCCGCACCTATCGACCTGCCCGCGGGTTGGCCCTACGATCTCGTGACTCAGATCATCTCGGTCAAGGTCAACGAAGCCGCGGCGAAGGCTGCCGTAGAAGCCGCCAAGAACGCTCCCGAAGTTCCGGTCTCCCTGGCAACCTCGATCAGCACTCCCTAAACCTGGTCTCGACCGTGACACGGTCAGCCTGCTCAGAGTAAGGTCGCAGGTGCTGAGAGCAGTTCTCAGTTGATGTACACGGGGGTTTTGACGTGACCGGTAGCAGCATTCTTGGCACACGAGTTCTTCGCAAAGAAGATCCAAAG
>CAFBLJ010000104.1_pt1 | contig 6844 bp, 7 predicted proteins | sample 7268081 | NCBI WGS metagenome assembly CAFBLJ01 (sample SAMEA6814025, study PRJEB35770) | freshwater metagenome | biome: Freshwater; feature: Freshwater reservoir; material: water | place: Czech Republic | collected 2016-04-20 | depth 30m m
GTCATCTGGGCTTCGTATGCCGCCATCTTGGGCTATTCATTTGGAACCAAATTTGAAAACGACCACACCAAGGCCTTTATCGTCGCTTTTGCCGCAGCATTAGCCGTTACTTTCGCGATTGAACTGGTGCGGTTCGTGAAGAAAAAGCTCACGTCCAAAGCCACCCAAGAAACCGCGGTCTAACACCTCGAATTCAGTGAGAGTCGGCGTAATCTGACTAGGTCATGATTGCCGTAATCCCCGTCCGTGATGGAGTCGCCCCAGCAGGCGCCGACGAAACCATCTGTGAAGCCTCGGGTCACGCGCTCATCATTGGTTCGGGAACCTCTCAGGCACTCGAAAACCTTGCCAACGTCGCACGCAATGTCTGGCTGGCTGAAGCTGAAGTCGGTGCTTCACAGATCATCACCGCCATCACTCAGATTGGCCGCCTCAACGAAACAATCATTCTCCCCGCCACCCCAGATGGCCGCGACCTCGCTCCCCATCTCGCCCATGCGCTCGGACGATCTTTGTTTGCCGGGGCAATTTCAATCACCGACAACAAGGTCAGCGTCTCGCTCCACGGCGGACTAGCAATCGCTGACTACTCACCTCTTGCACCATTCATCGCAACCTTGCAGATTGGCATTCGTGGCGTTGACACAGTGTCAGCAGTACCGACTATCTCTCGAGTTGAAAACCTTCCGACTGCAAACGCCGCTCACGTATCTGTGATCTCAGTCGCTGTCATGCCACCCGATGCGTCAACGATGGACCTTTCGGAAGCTCCACGAATTATCGGTGGCGGTGCCGGACTCGAAAGTGGCGAACGCTTTGTGCAACTTCAAAATGTTGCGGCTGCTCTTGATGCATCAATGGGAGTCACCCGCGTCATCACCGATCGCGGCTGGGCCGATCACGAACGTCAGATCGGTACAACCGGCGTCATCGTTGATCCAGACCTCTACATCGCCTTCGGAATTAGTGGCGCAGTGCAACACACCAGTGGACTCGGTCAACCAGAACACATCATTAGTGTGAACACCGATGCCCACTGCCCCATGATGCAAATGGCCGACCTCGCAATTGTCGCCGATGCCAACGCTGTACTTGAACAACTCGCACAACTGATGCATGTTGAATCACAAGTCGGTGCAGCATGACCGATACCGACATCATTGTTGTCGGTGCCGGGCCTGCTGGTTCTTGTGCTGCCATCGCTGCCGCCAAAGCAGGCAAGCGCGTCGTACTCATTGAACGCGGACCTTTCCCAGGTTCAAAGAACATGTACGGCGGAGTCATCTATCCACGCATTCTTGATGAGCTCATCCCCGACTGGTTTGAGCATGCACCAATTCAACGTTGGATCGTCCGTCGTTCGACGATGTTGTTATCTGATACTGGTGCACTCAACATTGACTATCGCAGCAATGCATGGGGCCAAGCACCGTACAACGGGGCAACTGCTTATCGACCCGACTTTGATAACTGGCTTGCCCAACAGGCAGTAGCCGCTGGCGCCGAACTCATTTGTTCAACGACCGTGACTGGTTTGTTGCGCGACGCACAAGGTCGTATCAACGGCATCACAACCGATCGTCCCGACGGAGACCTCACTGCTTCGGTCGTCATTGCCTGTGATGGCGTGAACAGTTTCATCGCCAAAGAAGCTGGTCTTTATAAAGCAGTCGACGCCAGCAACTACACACTTGGCGTCAAAGAGACTCTGTCACTTCCTAAGAGCGTCATTGACGAACGTTTCGGAGTTCGCGACAATCAAGGTGTTGACATTGAAATTCTTGGTGGCACTTCTGGTGTCAACGGCGGTGGGTTTATCTATACCAACCTTGACACCATTGCTGTCGGCGTCGTGTTGAAGTTGCCGAAGTTGTCAGCGCAGAAAAAGCGCCCCGAAGAAATCATCGCTGAACTCAAACGACATCCTGCCATTGCGCCACTCATTGAAGGCGCCGAAGTCATCGAGTACTCAGCTCACTTGATTCCCGAAGCTGGTCTGGACATGATGCCCAAGATGGTCGCCGATGGACTACTTGTTGCTGGAGATGCGGCAGCACTGTGTTTAGCCGCTGGCATTTGGCTTGAAGGTGTCAACTTTGCAATGGCCAGTGGAATGTATGCCGGTCAATCTGCGGCACAAGCAATGACTGCTGGCAATACAACAGCCGCGGGCTTGCAGACGTACACCAAAAAACTCAATGAGACTTTCGTTCTTAAAGATCACAAAAAGTTACGCAAGATTCCACATCTTGTGTTATCCGATCGCGTGCAACACAAATATCCCGGTTTCGTTACCGGAATTGTTGAGCGGATGTTCCGTGTTGAAAACCCGCATCCAAAACCGGGTGTTCGCCGTATCTTGCGAGAAGAACGCAAGAAAGCCGGCATCTCTTTGATGGATCTTGTTCGCGATGCACTCACTGGCTTGAAAGGATTTGGCTGATGTCACTCGAATCATTACGTGCAGCTAACAATATTGAGCGCGATACCACTTGGGCCGAATTGTCGTTTCAGGAGCGCATTGACACCGCCGAGTTTCGTATTCACGAACGCGCCCATATCACGGTCAATGGTGACTCATGTCGTGGATGCACGACGCGTGAATGTGTTGTGGCTTGCCCCGCAAATCTTTTTGTTCCGACCAGCGATGGTGGCATCTTGTTCAACTATGAAAACTGTTTTGAATGCGGAACGTGTTATATGGTCTGCAACGAAGCCGGAGCAATCACCTGGACCTACCCCGAAGGCGGCTACGGCATCGTCTTCCATCGCACCTGAGTGAAATTCCCATGACAATCGCCGTATGTCTGAAATGGATTAATGCTTCGGGTCAAACCGACATTGACGACGATCGTTTCATGGGATTCTCTTACGCCGATCAGGCTGCTCTCGAATACGCATTGCGCGTTGCCGAAAATACCAATGACGAAGTCATCGTTGTCACCGCAGGACCTGTCGGTGCCGAGGCTGTCTTACGCGACGCAATCGCCCGAGGTGCCCAGCGCGCTGTTCGTATTGATATTGATCGTTCGCATGACAGTGCCGTCATTGCCCAGGCAATCGCTCAAGCAGTGTCACATTGTTCGTTGATTTGGTGTGGTGACTATTCATCCGACCGTGGCTCGGGATCGGTGCCAGCATTTATTGCTGCCCAACTTTCGTTCGCCCAAGCACTCGGTCTCGTTGACATAGTTCTGCCAACCGGGGCACAGTCCCCCATCACTGCACTACGTCGCCTCGACGGAGGACGTCGTGAGCAACTTGAGATTCGTGGTCAGGCAGTGATCTCGGTTGAAGGTTCAACAGCTCGCTTGCGCCGTGCCTCGCTTAAGGGTTCAATGGCCGCGAACAAACAAGTCATTGAAATAGTGACGGTCAATCAAGTCGCGGTTGAAACTCCACCGACACGTGCATATCGGCCCCGCGCTCGGGCGGTCGCCGCGCCTGTCGGAAATTCTGCGCTCGACCGCGTAAGACAGATCACCGATACATCAACTGCCAAGGGTCATGGAGAAACGGTTCACCTTGAACCGCGCGAGGCTGCCGAATTGATCGTGAGCAAATTGCGCGAGTGGGGTTACCAGTCATGACTCAGGCCGACGAGGTACGTCTCAGTCGGCCCGTCTTGGTAGTGCCCGTAGGTTCGTGGGAACAACATGGTCCGCACCTGCCGTTCGATACCGACACACGTATTGCGCTTGAACTGAGCCATCGCCTCACTCAAGCACGAGCACAAACGTATTTGGCTCCCCCTCTACCAATCACTGCGAGTGGTGAACATTCAGGTTTCTCCGGAACATTGTCGGTCGGTACTGAAACGACAACATCAATGTTGATTGAGATCGTGCGATCGGCCACTTGGTGTGGCGGAGTTGTTTTCGTGAATGGTCACGGCGGAAATTCGCCAGCGATTCAGGCCGCGAAAAAAGTGCTCGATCACGATCAGCAAAATGTTCTTTTCTGGTCTCCCTCAGGAGTCGCCGATACCGATACCCACGCTGGTCAAGCCGAAACCTCAGTGATGTTGGCGTTGTCACCATTTGAAGTTGATATGACATTGGCCGAAGTTGGCAATACTCAACCGTTGGCGCACATCATTGATGACATGCGAGCGGGAGGTATTCGCGCGGTCAGCAGCAACGGAGTCCTCGGCGACCCGACACGAGCCGCTGCATCAGATGGACTCAAACTTCTTGAGCAGTGGGCTCATGACCTTTTTGCTGATTTTGATCACTGGAATTCTTAAGTGACTCGTTATCAGACCGATTCTTCGTGGTGGCGGCGAGCCAACACTGAAGGTGACACAGTTGTTGCTGGGTCACCACTTAAGGTTTTTCGCTTTTCATCGGCCGCCCGATCAGTTCTCGAAGCCTTAGAAAACCACGCCGAAGTTTCAAGTAGCTCCACGAGCACAATTCAACGGCTTCTTGATGCAGGCGCGGTTCATCCGATTCTTGATTCAATGGAGATATCCCTCAAACCAAGCGCTGTCACCGTTGTCATTCCAGTTCACAACGGCAGCATTGAACAACTTTCCAAACTGGTCGCACAGGTTTCTGCTGCGCACAAAGTTCTGGTTATTGATGACGGCTCGTCGCCTGCGCTCACGGAAATCACTGGTGCACAAATCATCCGTCGTGACACTGCAGGTGGTCCAGCAGTCGCGCGCAATACAGCACTCGATCACATCACAACACCAATTACATTTTTCCTTGACGCCGATACTTCGCTCTCTGATGATTCATGGATCAACTTGCTGAAGCATTTTGAAGATTCATCAGTTGGAGTTGTCGCTCCACGAATCGCCAGTGAGTCTGGATCAACTTTGTTGCAACGCTACGAAGCAAGCGAATCGCCTCTTGACCTTGGCCCCGAACCAGCACGTATTCGCAAGAATTCGAGAGTTTCATACGTGCCGACGACCGCGCTGCTGATTCGCACCGACCTCCTACGCGTGCATCGCGGGTTTGATGAGTCACTGCGATATGGCGAAGACGTTGATCTTGTCTGGCGACTTCTTGAAGCCGATGTGGTGTGTCGTTACGAACCTTCAGTCGTAGTGCTGCACAGTCCACGCGCCTCACTTCTAGATGCGTGGAAGCAAAGAGTTTCGTACGGGTCGGCAGCCGCACCGCTCAACCAACGGCATCCTGGAGCAGCGACACCGTTACGAATCAATCGCTGGAGTGCATTGGCATGGAGCGCATTTGCAATTGGTCACCCACTCATCGGACTAACAATTGGCGCAGGTTCAACGGTCGCCCTTGAACGAAAAATCAGTTCACAACCAGATTCTCGAACCCTTGCGCTGCGACTAGCCGGTCAAGGAAACATTCATGCCGGCCGAATGATCGCTCAAGCAATCACCCGTACGTGGTGGCCCATCGCACTCGTGCTCGCATTGTTCAGTCGTCGCGGCCGTCGCGTCGCATTAGCCGCAATCGTGCTTCCATCGCTCACAAAATGGTTTGCAACGAAACCAAAGGTTGATCCGGTTTCTTATTGCGCACTCAAACTTGCTGACGACGTCGCTTATGGGACAGGCGTCTGGAAAGGCGTGATCGCAACGCGCGATCTTGGCGCGCTTTCTCCAAAGTTTGACTAACTCCCCTTGGTTTTTCTGGTGGCAAAAACATGCAGAAAACTCCGCATTTCTGCCACCAGAAAAACTAAGGGGTTAGACGTTGGGGCGAACAAGTCGGCGTGAAATGTCATTGCAGTCTTCGCACACCGACTCGGGGATCACACCGATCTTCATCAACTGACCAAAGATCGCACAACCCAGGCAATAGCCCACAAATGCTTCGAGACTTGCGGCCACTGTGAGTCCAGCAATCAGAACAATCGCGACAACGTGAACTCCGCCAAACCAGGCAATACTTGCGCCGACTGAAAACACTAAGCCAACGCCCTGAGCGAAACGCTTTGGCGGGCCCGGAACAAATCGACCCTCACCTTTCATTGCCGGCGTAAGAATTCGAGTGGACAATTGCCCGAGGGGGCTCAATTTTGGACCGGTCAAAACTCGAGCTGTAAAGCCGTAGGCCAACGGAATGAGCACCCAGCCTTGACGCACGATCAAAAACAACACCGCTTGAAGTACCACTCCGGCGGCAACCCAGCGCGCCGACCGTTCATTCACGGGATTGGGGAATCCAAAGATGCGACTACTCATGGCGTCAGGCTAGAAGCCAATACCCGACTTAACAAGTCGGATTTAAAAAGACCAGCATGAAACGCCCATTCGACATCATTCGGTAGCGTCTTGCCCGTGGCCCTCGTTCTGACCGTTCAATCTGATGCCTGGAACAACCACGTCACTTCGCTTGCCAACTCTGTTCACGGTCTTGTGCCCGTCGTCAAAGGCAATGGCTACGGATTTGGTCGTGACTGGCTCGCAACTTGCGCTGGCGAGCTAGCCCCCACCATCGCCGTCGGAACAATCTTCGAAGTGTCGTCGGTACCGGCTCATTGCACGCCTGTCGTGCTCACTCCAAGCCTTGAACTTCCCGAGGATCTTCGTGACGACGCAATTTTGACGGTGGGCTCGATCGCTCATATTCAAGCGGCGGCCTTATCAAACAATTCTCGCCAGGTCGTTGTCAAAATTCGCTCGTCGATGAATCGTTACGGTGCCGCAATTGGTGATGTCACCCAACTACTCGAAAAGTGCCGAACACTAAATCTTCAAGTTCGTGGCGTTTCGATTCATCCCCCACTGACCGGCACATCTGCAGACCACGTTCGTGAGATTGAAAACCTACTCGCCACGATTGATCCATCATTGCCAGCTTGGGTCAGTCACGTTGATCCCCAAGATTTCGCCGACCTCCAATCGCGGCAC
>CAFBLJ010000110.1_pt1 | contig 6507 bp, 4 predicted proteins | sample 7268081 | NCBI WGS metagenome assembly CAFBLJ01 (sample SAMEA6814025, study PRJEB35770) | freshwater metagenome | biome: Freshwater; feature: Freshwater reservoir; material: water | place: Czech Republic | collected 2016-04-20 | depth 30m m
CCTGGCGGGCCTTGGCTACGAGGAACCGACGCCTATTCAACGCGAGGCCATTCCCCACATGATTAACGGCAAAGACCTTTTGGGTCAAGCCGCAACCGGTACCGGTAAAACAGCAGCGTTCGCGTTGCCAATTTTGCAGTTACTCGACATGAATAACGATCGACCAACGCCAGTGGCGTTGGTTCTCGTGCCAACCCGCGAACTTGCGATGCAGGTTTCTGAGGCCATCTATAAGTACGGACACGATCTGCGTGCTCGTTGCGTTCCGATTTACGGTGGTCAGCCCATCGGACGTCAGATCGACGCTTTGAGTCGTGGCACACACGTCGTAGTGGCAACACCAGGTCGTGCGCTTGACCACATTCGTAAGAAGACACTCAAGCTTGAGAATATTCAAATGGTGGTTCTTGACGAGGCCGACGAAATGCTCGACATGGGATTCGCCGAAGATCTTGAAGCGATCCTTGAGTCAACGCCGAAAGAACGTCAGACGGTTTTGTTCTCGGCAACAATGCCGCCCCGCATTGATGCCATTGCGCGTCGCCATCAGCGCGATCCAATTCGCATCACGATTCAGCGTTCATTAACTGAAGCTGGTACGTCGCCATTGGTGAAGCAGTCGGCATACATGATTCCGCGTCACCACAAGGCTGCGGCTCTCGGACGCATTCTTGACATCGAGGCACCAGAAGCAGCAATTGTTTTCTGTCGTACTCGTGGCGAAGTTGATCAACTCACCGAAACGCTGAATGGTCGTGGTTACCGTGCCGAAGCACTGCACGGTGGTATGGATCAAGAACAACGTGATCGCGTTATGGGTCGTTTCCGTTCGGGTGTTGCCGAGTTGCTCATTGCAACCGACGTCGCTGCTCGTGGTCTGGACATTGATCACCTCACCCACGTTGTCAACTACGACGTACCATCGGCTCCCGAGTCGTATGTGCACCGTATTGGTCGAGTAGGTCGCGCCGGACGCGAGGGTGTCGCAATTACTTTGGCCGAACCTCGTGAACAGCGCATGTTGCAAAACATTGAGCGCCTCACCAAGATCAAGATCGCGTTTGAAAAAGTGCCTTCGGTTGAAGCACTGCGTGCTCGTCAGATGGAACTCACCACCGAGACTTTGCGCGAAGCACTGGCCGGCGAGACCCAAGAACGATTTGAATCGGTCTTGACCGACCTCTTGCAAGAATTCAATATCGAACAGATTGCACTTGCGGCAATCAAACTCACGCATGATGCCGAACAGTCATCACTTGATGAAGTTGACATCCCCGACTTGTCAAACGGTGATCCTCGTGATCGCCGTGATCGTGGCGACCGCCGCGACGGACGGGATGGCCGTGATGGACGCCGCAGTGACAGTCGTGGCGACAGCCGCGGTGACAGTCGTGGCGACAGCCGCGAGCGTTTTGATCGCAGCGGTAGCAACGATCGCAGCAGTCGTTTTGGTCGCGATGAGCGCCCCGACCGTGGCGGACGTTTCGAACGTGGACCGGCTCGTGGACGTGGATCAGGACCGACCGCCAAGTTGTATGTCGGACTCGGCCGCAAGGCTGGCATTCGTCCTCAAGACTTAGTCGGAGCAATTGCTAACGAAAGTGGCATCTCTGGCCGCGACATTGGCGACATCAAAGTTTCTGATCAGTTCTCCATCGTTGAAGTTCCGGGTAACGAGATGGACAACATCTTGAACACCATGAAGAACGTCAGCATCCGTGGCAAAAAAGCCAATGTCCGGTTGTATCGAGATGAACGCTGAAATAGCCCACAATCGTTACGTCTTGTTCAGCACTTTCCGCAAATCTGGAGTAGCTGTCAAGACGGCGGTGTGGATTGCCCCGTTCGGCAATAACGAAGCGTGTTTCACGGTTAGTGGTGACTCAGGAAAAGTCAAACGTCTGCGCAATAACCCGAACGCCACACTTCAACAGTGCGACGTTCGAGGTCGTGTCGTCGCCGGCACTCCAATTGTTGAAGCAACTGCACGAGTTGTCACCGGTGCTGATTGCGAACCGGTCAATGTTGCAATGCGCAACAAATACAAGATTCAGTTTCGTCTCTTAACATGGTCGAGCGCCATCACTTCAAAGATCAAGCGTCAGTCTGATGCTGACGCGGCAATCATCGTCACGTTTAAGTAAACGCGAGCTGCCTCTTCGACAGTGATGCGATGCAACGCTGCGACATCTCGTTTCGTAAATGAGCCACCGCTATAACCACCCGCCAAAACCCACACAATTGGTAGGTCAAACGATTTGGCCCATTCAAAAACCATCGCTTCGCGTTGACGAATCACACTGGTGTTGATTCCTTGAAGACCGCCAGCCTTTTCGTGTGGATCCATACCTGCGTTGTAGATCACCAAATCAATTGACCCTGGATCAACGATTGCGTCAAGACTTTGCTGAATTGTGACTAGGTAATCGCTGGCTCCAACAATTTTCAGTTGAGCAAAAGTTGCATTGTGATACTGATCAAATGACGACACTGAAACGTCAACTTGTTCGATGCCATCGATGTCTTGATCTCTCAATAAACCAATGAGTTCTTTGGTTCCGCCACCACAGTGCGCGTCTAGGTCAAGAATCAAAACTCGCTTCGCGCCAAGTGAAATTGCTTGACGTGCACCAATCACCAAACCATTAAATGTGCAGTAACCAGAACCGCTGTCGTACTTTGCATGATGCAAACCACTCGACAGTGATCCGGCACACCCTCCGTTTTCAAGAACAGTTTCGACTGCTCGTAACACGCCACCCGTTGTAGCAAGTACTGATACCGCCGATTCATCGTCACTCGAGAATTGGCCCCCATGACCGTTTAAAACTCTGTCAACATACGTCTCATCGTGAACTGACACAATGTCGCGACGTGTCGCAGATACCGGTTTCACAATGCGTGTGCCTGCCACCGGGTCAAGTGTCAGTAAGTCGGCTAATTCGCCAGCTTTTCCGATGGTGTCGAATGCGCCATCGATGATGTAGTCCGGTGAGTAGAAAACGGACATTATTGACTGAGTACTGCACTTTTTTTGCTTGTTCACAACATCTCCTTATATGAGTCGCCTGACATAAACGCTCAAAAGAGCTAGATGTGTGCCGGCTCTCAAAATCTGCCCTCCAGCGGGCCAGCGGGCACGAATTGTTAACGGTGTGTTGACTTTTTGTGTGCACTGGTTCACCCAATGCTCAAGAGCGACTATTGTTTCGGTGTCGGCCGCCCCTAGGCCGACCCTGAGGGAGGAAAATATGAAAAGGATGACCAAGGGCAAGTTTGTCCCGGTTCTGCTCACTGCAGCGCTCGGTATCGGTCTCGTGGCATGTGGTGGCGATGATTCGTCAACCAGCACCGCAGCACCAGCCGGCTCAGAAGCACCAGCAAGTTCAGATGCACCAGAAGGTTCAGAAGCTCCGACGGACACTGACGCCCCAGCAGAAGGCGCCACTTTGGCGAACTTCACCGCTTGGGCCGATCTTCCCGCCGAAGCAGGCGGACTTGACGCCAGCCCAGTCGTCGACTGCGCACCAGAAGAAGGCCCGTTGAAGGCTGCTTGGGTGTACGTCGGACCGACCAACGATGGTGGCTGGACCCAGACTCACGACGAAGCTCGTCTTGCTGTGCAAGAAGCTTTCGGTGACGCTGTTGAAACCACCTACAAAGAGAACGTTCCCGAAGGTCCTCAGACCACTCAGACCGTTGAAGACCTCATCGCTGACGGAAACACTGTCATTTTCGGAACATCGTTCGGATTCCAGGATGCCTTCGTCGAAGTTGCTGCGGCTCACCCCGAAGTTTGCTTCGAGTTCGCCACTGGCTACTTGAGCGCTCCTAACTTGTCACAGTTCTACGGCGCAGCCGAAGACACTGACTACCTCACAGGTATGGCTGCTGGTGCCGCTTCGAAGACCGGCAAGCTTGCTTACCTCGCTTCATTCCCGATCCCCGAAGTTGTTCGTGGCGCCAATGCCTGGACCCTCGGAGCTCAGTCTGTGAACCCCGACGCCACCGTCAAGGTTGTTTGGTTGAACACTTGGTTCGATCCAGCTGCCGAGCGTAAGGCTGCCGAAGCACTCATTGCCGAAGGCTATGACGTCCTCGGAATGAAGGGCATCGACTCGCCTTCAACTGGTGACGCTGCATTGGCCGCTGGGGTTCCGTGGGCCGGCTACAACCGTGACAACAGCGCCAACTATGGCGATGTTTGGTTGACGGCTTCGTCGTACCACTGGGATGTCTACGAAATTCCTCGTATTCAGCAGATCCTTGATCGCCAGTGGACTGCTGGTAACTACTACGGCAACATCAGCGATGGTTTCGTGAAGTTGGCTTCCTTCGGTGACCTCGTCAGCGAAGAAACTCGTGCACTCATTGAGGCCCGAACCGAAGAATTGGCAGCTGCAACAGGAAGCCAGTTCACTGGTCCCATCATGGACAACCAGGGCAACGAAGTACTTGCCGACGGAGTCAGCCACACCTTTGGTGAGCTGATGTCGATGAGCTACCTCGTCGCCGGTATCGACGGAGAAATTCCCGCCAGCTGACTTTCAGCACATTTAAGTATTGCCGGAAGGGGGCGGGCTATATAGCCCGCCCCCTTTCTCATCTAATGTCGTATTGGTACATCGGCGTAATGGTCCACTTACGTAATGGTCCACTTACGTAATGGTCCACGGGGAAGGAATGACATGGGGCTCGAAACAGCCATCAAGATGACTGGGATCGTCAAAAAGTTCCCAGGGGTGGTTGCCAACGATCACGTCAATCTTGAGATCAACTTTGGTGAGGTGCATGCTCTCCTCGGAGAAAACGGTGCGGGCAAATCAACTTTGTCAAATATTCTCACTGGCCTGTATCGCCAAGATGACGGCGTCGTTGAAGTCGGTGGCACCAAGGTTGAGTTCAACTCTCCTCGTGACGCCCTGAATGCCGGCATCGGAATGGTGCACCAACACTTCCGCCTCGTTTCTACTTTCACGGTTGCCGAAAATGTCGTGCTTGGCGAATCTGATTCATCACTATTCATGGATCAAAAAACCGTCGCAGCACGAGTGAAAGAACTCAGCGACCGTTATGGGCTCGCTGTCGATCCGAGCGCGCGTATTTGGCAGCTAAGTGTTGGCGAGCAACAACGCGTTGAAATTTTGAAAGTTCTCTACCGCGGTGCCCGAGTTCTCATTCTTGATGAACCAACCGCCGTGTTGACACCCATCGAAACCACCGAGCTTTTCAAGACTTTGCGCGCCATGGTCGCCGAAGGTCGAACTGTTATTTTCATTTCGCACAAACTTGATGAAGTGATGGCAGTGAGCGATCGAGTCACTGTTTTGCGTGGTGGTCGCACTGTCGGCACCGTCAACACTCGCGAATCGTCAACTCGAGATCTTGCCAGCCTCATGGTTGGACGTTCGGTTGAGTTCAATCGAGTCGTACGTAACAAACCGGGAGATGTCAACAACGTTGTTTTGAACGTCACCAATATCAGTTCACATGATGATCGCGGTCGCCTGGCACTTCAATCAGTTTCACTCTCTGTTGGTGTCGGCGAAATAGTCGGCATTGCTGGGGTTGCCGGAAATGGTCAACGCGAGTTAGCTGAAGTGATTTCAGGAATGCGCCCGATGGTTGCTGGAGCGATCACGGTGCAGGGACAAAAGGTTCAATCAGGTAAAGCACGTTCAGCGATCGCTCAAGGAATTGCTCATGTCCCCGAAGACCGTTTACATACGGGTCTCGCATCAAGCCATTCAGTTGAAGACAACCTTGCGCTCAAGAACTACCGCTCAATGTCCCGCTTTCGTATTTTGAAACGTAAATCAATTCGCGAACAGTCAACCGATCTCATTGAACGCTACGACATCAAGACTCCCGACTCTCAGACGCCTGTTCGTCTGCTGTCAGGCGGCAATGTGCAAAAGGTTTTGTTAGCTCGTGAGTTTTCAGCATTACCAAAAGTACTCATCGCTGCGTCCCCAACTCGAGGGCTTGACGTTGGCGCGATTGAAACTGTGCGTGAGCGTTTAATCGAAGCCGCCGACAGTGGTGTCGGTGTCTTGCTCATTAGCGAAGATCTTGATGAGATCATGTCTTTGGCCGATCGCATCCTGGTGATGTACGAAGGTCGCATTGTTGATGAAGTCCCTGCAGATGGCGCGGATCGCGAGCGGATTGGCCTCACTATGGGAGGAATCACCGAATGAAATCTCCGGTCAGACTCGAGCGGCGGCTTGAACAACCGAAATGGCTGAATTGGGCTATCCCATTAATCTCGTTAGTCGCGGCATTAATCCTTGGCGCAGTCGTTTTGTTTGCAACTGGCAAAAATCCCTGGGATGTCTACTTCCGGATTTTTGAGCGCGGCTTCGCAGGTACGCGTGCGCTTTCAGGGTCGCTCAAGACGGCGACGCCACTCGCATTTACTGGTCTGTGTGCTGCCGTCGCCTTCCGCATGGGTCTCATCAATATCGGTGGTGAAGGCCAGTTGTACATGGGCGCGGTTGGTGCTGC
>CAFBLJ010000122.1_pt1 | contig 5840 bp, 5 predicted proteins | sample 7268081 | NCBI WGS metagenome assembly CAFBLJ01 (sample SAMEA6814025, study PRJEB35770) | freshwater metagenome | biome: Freshwater; feature: Freshwater reservoir; material: water | place: Czech Republic | collected 2016-04-20 | depth 30m m
CTTTTTAGCTCAAGCCGGCCTTGAGTAGTTTCTTTCACTCAGCGCCGTTCTATTCGCTCGGCACCATGATGTTTGGTGCGTGGGGCAACCCCGACATCGATTCGTGTGCCGAGATCGTTGATATCTATTTCAATACCCCGGGTCCACACGTGTTTGATACCGCCGACATGTACGACCGTGGCACCAGCGAAACCTTTCTAGGCAAGATTTTGCACGAGCGATTGGACAGCCACTCACGCGATTCGTATGTCATCGCGACCAAGGTTGGCAATCCATTCGATGATGACCCACAACATCGTGGGCTGTCACGCCGCTGGATCACTGAATCATGCGATAACAGTTTGCGCCGACTACGAGTTGACATCATTGACCTGTATCAGATGCATCGACCCGACCCTTTGACACCGCTTCTTGAATCGGTGACGGCGATGCACGATCTTGTTGAGGCCGGAAAAATTCGAGCGTGGGGCACATCTACTTTTCCTCTTCAATTATTGAATGAAATCATCACTGTGTGTCGGGACAACAACTTGACTCCCCCAGTGACCGAGCAACCGCCTTATTCAATATTGTGTCGAGGTATTGAGAACACCCAGACGGGTATCAGCCAATTCGCGATTGAGAACAATATTTCATTGATAGTTTGGGCTCCACTGAATGGCGGTTGGCTCACTGGCAAATACACATCGGAGACGTCCCCTGCCGTTGATCCCGATGACAGCTCACGAGCAAAACGCGAGAGTGATCATTTTGATTTCAATGATCAGAACATGCGTCAAAGCAAAACTGATCTTGTTCGACGACTGACTACTCTTGCCAGTGAGCATGGCATGACAATGACCGAAATGGCCTTGCGGTTTACTATTTCGCATCCCGCAGTGGCGACGGCGCTCATCGGCCCACGTACACCCGAACAAACTCGTGACTTGTGTTCAGTCGCAGCGACGCCACTGAGTTCTGACATGTTGGCATCAATTGATCACATCGTGACCCCAGGAGTCACAGTCAATCCACGTGATAACGGCTAGAAGTTTCAGCGACCTGAACGTACTGCATCAATAACAGTGCCAAAACCTTCAAGGGTGTCGCGAAGACCTTGATACATGCCGTTGCCGACGGGGAATGACAAGTTCATGCTGATGCTGTTAAAGCCCAGGTCCAAAATGCCACGGGCAAGGTCTTTGCATTCATCGGGCGTGCCGACGATTGCAAAGCTCGTCACTAGTTCGTCGGCGATCAGCGAAAAGATTTCGGGGTCGTCGTAACGATCGTGATCGAAGTACCAACCGGTTGAACGCGCAAGGGCCGCATCAACTCGCGAATACCAATCGGCGTCTAGTCCCATACGTTCGTTTAGTTCGGCGGGACGGATGAGTGCGATGTAGTGCGCCACATAACGCTTCACACTACGACGCGCCAGATCGCCGTCTGATGAAACGCACAGCGTCACTCGAGGTGCAACTTCGACTGACGCAATATCACGACCGACTCGTTGTGCGCCTTCAGCAATGAACGAGCGATAATTCGCAGCGAGTGACGGAGACAGATAGCGACCACCAACAAGAGCGATATCAGCAATCTCGCCAGCCAAACGCATCATCTGTGGGCTGCGAGTACCAATCGACATCGGAACATGCGCAGGGTTTGATGGATCTACGTGCTGCAATCGCGAGTCATTGACCGTAATCGTTTCACCCTGATAATTGACAGTCTCACCACGCAACAACGACCGCATCACGGTGACCGCATCGCGCACATGAGCAACTGGTCGCGGATACGTTTCGCCGACCGCTTCAAGTCCGGCACCAACACCCATACCCATAAATGCTCGGCCGTTTGACACATCGTGCAAAGTTGCCGCAATGCCGGCTAACACCGCTGGGTGACGCGAATACGGATTAGTCACCATCGGACCAAGCTCGATTCGCGTTGTTGACTGGGCAACAAGTCCCAGCAACATGAAGCAATCGTGCCAAAACACCACATCAGAAATTCCGAGGCGATCAAACCCAACGTCTTCAGCGAGTCGCGCGAGTTCGATCACTTGTTGCACCGGCATACCCGGCGTGATCTCGGCTTCAAGGGTGATGTTGTTGCTCATTGTCATCCAATGTTCGCGATTCTCAAAGAATCGGGTACTTAGATTTGTCGGGCAAGCCCGAACGTGCCGTGATGGCCTCGCCAGCTTCTTGACACTGCGCCCAGAAACGATCTTCGTCAATGGTCAACATACGGCCGGCTTCAACGACCTTTTTGCCATCAACAAAAACTGTGTGCACTCCCCGACCATCGGCCGACCACACGAGTTGGTTCATGACATTCAGCAATGGACGCCATTCAGGACGATCGGTGTCGTGCAAGACAACATCGGCCTTTTTGCCGACTTCAAGTGAACCAATTTCATCTTGAGCATTCATTGCTCGTGCGCCACCGAGCGTGGCCATTTCATAGGCTTTTTCAGCGGGGAACATCTGCGGATCAGTTCGTGCATCTTTAAACAACCCAGCAACTAAGTACGTGGCACGCATGAGGTCTGAATAGTTCGATGCGTTGTTGCCGTCGGTACCGATACCTAAGTTGATGCCAGCCATCGCCATTTCGGGCATCTTGCCCACTTGGGTGACGCCATAACTGACCTTCAATGCAGTCGTCGGACAGTGAGCAACAGAAACGCCGGTCTCGGCCATGACTGCAAGTTCTTGATTATCGACTTGAACACAGTGCGTAATTGACACGTCGTCTTTCAAGACCCCAATTTCTGCCAGGTGAATCATGGGACGCTGCCCGAACTCTTCAAGGAAACCTTCGGGGTCAAGCTTGGCAGGCGACATGTGGAAACTCATGCCCACACCGTGTTCATCAGCCAGCGCACGCGCGGCTTTCCACAACGGATCTGAACACGTGGTGTGCCCGACAAGCGTGCTGTACGACTGGATGCGACCACCAGCGATTGAGCGGTATTTCGTAATTGATTCTTCAAGACTCCGAATAGCTTCATCGGTATTTTGCTTGTACACATCGGGTTCGGGTGGAAGATCCCAAGTCCAGCGACCCACACGACCACGAATACCGATGTCAACGAGCCCTTCAACAACTTCATCCATGAAGCGAATCGTTCCAGCCTCGAGGAATGATGTTGTTCCACTCTTGAGCATTTCTATTGATGCCAATTGACCCGACATCTTTTCTTCGCGGGCATTGAAAACCGAATACAACGGGCACAGCCACATAAACACGTTCTCTTCAAAGGGAGTGTCGTCCGGAACATAGCCACGTGTGAGTGGTTCGCCGGTGATGTGAATATGTGCATTCACCATTCCGGGTGTCACCACGAACCGATCGCCGCCCACTGTTTCTTTGGCTGTGTATGTGCGGGAAATATCTGAGTATTTACCAACCCCAACAATCGCTCCCTTATCGATGGCCACTGCACCATTGCGAATGATGTCGCGGGTCTTATTCATGGTTACGACATACCAACCGCGAATGATGGTGTCGATAGAAATTGGTTGATCGCTCATGGTTTTCTCCGGATCTAGATAATTAGCTGTAATTACTCAGGTTTGCTAGCGACGTACATTGAATTGAAACCAATGGGCTCGATGAGGCGCAAGGCTTCAAATCCCGTCGCCCGAATCCACGCCGTTACTTCTTCGTTGGTGAATGTGTGACCTTGACGTGTTGCTGCCACCATCGTGACTCCCATCAACACACCAAACGGATTGAACTTACGGGTGTTATCACGGAAGTAGTCGCTCACGATGACTCGTCCGCCAGGTCGCAATGCTGCAAAGGCACGGTCAATCATGTGTTGGGCACCTTCGTCACCTTCGGTGCGCAAGATGTGCCCAAGAATAACCATGTCAAATGAGTTGGGCTCAAGTTCAACGGTATGAAAATCGCCAGGCAAATATTCAACACGCGATTCGTGATTGGCAATTCCTGCCGCAGCAATACGACGCTTGGCAACTTCTAAAACACCTTCGTAGTCGTTGACCACGGTTGTTGCGGTTGGGTTTTGGCTTAAAATCGCAACCGACCACGGCGCTCCACCAGCACCAAGATCGAGTAGTCGTAAGTTAGGCGTACGGCTGTAACCGATCTTCAGGTCGGCGCGCGTCGCGGCCCGCAACATCGTTGGATACGTCGCTTCAACCAGCGGTACGTAAAAACCCTCTGGATCATTTTCAATGGGCTGTCTTGGTGTTCCGCGACGGAAAGTTTCGGCGAGTTCTTCCCAGTTTTCTAATGGCCCAGGAGCAACACCAATCAGATCAGCCATACTGGCCACAGCGTCGCTCGTAAGATACCGCGAGGCAAGGTCACCGAGCTTGTAGACATCGCGATATTGCTCGATCATTCCGATGGCAACAAGACCATCAAACAAGAACAGCGCACTTCGACGTGACAGTCCCGTTGCTTCAGCGAGTGGTTCGAGTGGGCACGGACCAATTTTTTGCAGAGTGTCAAAAGCACCAAGTTCAATGGCTGCCATCAAGAGCCAGTAGTTACCAAAGCCCTGAATAATGTTCCAGACCGGCGCCGAGGCCGGTGGCTTGAAGTCGGACCATGGTGTGCCCTTATGAGCAGCAGTATGACTTTTTTTCAGCTCGGGATACGGAGCGTCGCGTTCGACAATGGCCATGTCTATTTCACGGCTTCAAAAGAATCTTGCCGAAGACATCGTTATTCTGCATTTTGCTCTGTGCAGCCGCCGCGTCTTTGAGCGCAAATGTTGAGTCGATCACTTTTTGGAATGAACCGTTGCAGAACGTGCTCCATGCCTTGCCGAATTCTTCGGGAAGATACGGATCACTACCAAGAATCCGAATACCCATATGAAACATGAAGCCAAGCGACGGAATGGTTGCAGTGTCACCAGTGGTATTGCCGCAGTTGACCAAACGGCCACGGGGCTTCAATGCAAACATCGAGTCGGCCCACAAGGCTGGCCCAACATGATCGAATACCATGTCGACACCCGCACCCGCCGTTGCGCCTCGTGCAAAGCCCGTGACATTTTCGGTGCGGTTGTTGCACACTGCACTCGCACCAAGCGTGATCGCTTTGTTGCACTTCTCTTCACTTCCGGCAGTTGCCAACACGGTTGCGCCAGCAGCAACGGCGAGTTGAATCGCGGCAACACTGACTCCGCTTCCAGCAGCATGAATCATGATGGTCTCGCCGGCCTTCAAGCCACCCACTTCAAACAATGCGTGCCACGCTGTGAGGTAACAGGTCGGGAAGGTTGCTGCGTCGTCGTACGACATGACATCAGGGATCTTGTACACATGAGTTGCCGGTGCAACACACAGTTCGGCGTAGCCGCCAGCAACAGTCGCACCGATAATTCCGAGTTCGCCATAGATGTCGCCCATGCCCGCATATACCGAACCGGGGTTAACACCTGCGAGTGACGGATCAACAACGACACGGTTGCCAATTGATAAACCAAGCGATGGATCAACCTGCGAACCAATGGCGACAATCTCACCAGCGACGTCCATACCAGCAATATGCGGGTATGTGAATCCAGGCATCGTGAACCAACCATTACGTTGCACCACATCAAGGTGATTGACCGCGGCAGTATGAACTTTCACGACAACATCATGAGTGCCAGCCGACGGATCAGGACGATCTCCATAGACCAAAACCTCGGGCCCACCCGGATTATCGTACCACACTGCTTTCATGACTAACTCCCTAAAAGAAAATAGAAATTGAGATTGATTATTTCAGTCCGCGAATGAAAGGCCGGGCCAACGATGCTGGTTGACGCGTGTGCTTGGCAAAGATCAACATCACGACGATGGTTGCTACGAATGGTAGAGCAGCTA
>CAFBLJ010000131.1_pt1 | contig 5486 bp, 5 predicted proteins | sample 7268081 | NCBI WGS metagenome assembly CAFBLJ01 (sample SAMEA6814025, study PRJEB35770) | freshwater metagenome | biome: Freshwater; feature: Freshwater reservoir; material: water | place: Czech Republic | collected 2016-04-20 | depth 30m m
GCGACCTGATCAACAGTTGGGATCACTGGCTTGATATGCCGCGCAAAGTCGGCGACCGTATGGGGCTCATCATCGGCTCACGGCCCGGTGAAGTCGCGGTGCACGACAACACCACGCTCAATATCTATCAAGGTGTCCACATCGCACTTGGTTTGCGACCCGACCGCAAAGTGATTGTCGTTGCCGCCGACGAATTTCCGACTGACCGATTTGTTGTTGAAGGAATTGCTCACGATCTTGGGCTGACCGTTCGCCCATTGACAGCCGATGTTGATCTTTCCGATGTCGCAGTCGTCGTACGCAGCGTCATTGATTATCGCACTGCTGAATTGTGTGACGTCGCTGGCTTCACGGCCCAGGCCCGTGCTCAGGGAGCAATGGTTTTGTGGGATCTCTCACATACGGCCGGAGCGATTGAGTTTGATGTTCACGCTCTCGGTGTCGAACTCGCGGTTGGATGCAGTTACAAATTTCTGAATGGTGGTCCTGGTGCTCCCGCGTGGACATTCGTTGCGCAACAATTGCAGTCACACATTCAGCAACCCATTAAAGGATGGTTTGCACAAAAAGATCAATTCGCAATGGAAAAGCCATTCGCACCACACGATGACATTCGGCGCGTTTTGCTCGGTACACCAAACATGTTGAGCTTGGTCGCCGCCGAAGAAGGTATTGCACTGTCGGGTCGTGCTGGCATGCCGGCGATCGCCAAGAAAGGCCAGGCCCTCACGAAATTTGGAATCGATGTCATTGATCATTTTGGATTGACAACATCAACACCTCGTGATGCAACAAAGCGCGGTTGTCATTTGGCAGTGCATCATCCCAATGCACCACAACTTGTTAAAGACTTGGCGGCACAGTTCAAGGTCATCGCCGACGTTCGTCCACCCGATATTGTGCGACTCGGTTTAAGCCCACTCACGACGCGATTCACCGATATTTGGGATGGTCTTGAAAAACTCAGTCGACTGATCAATCAATGATTGATTACAACAACGAACTCCGCGATCGCATCACCAATAACTTGTCGGCTCACCAACGCACTTCGCAAGCTCTTGATGGCTTGCGACACGCAGCAGTTGCAATCGTCATTATTGATAGCGAGCCAAATGATTTTGAAGATCCGCATCAGCCAAGCGACGATCCGATGCGCGGGGTTCCGGGTGATGTCGGCGGTTTAGATGGTCGTATGCGCGGAGTTTCTGGTGGAGCTTCCTTTTTACTGTGCCGCCGCGCCGCCAAAATGAATCGACATGCCGGCCAGTGGGCGTTGCCTGGCGGCAAGTTAGATGAGGGCGAGACGGCAATTGATGCCGCGCTGCGCGAACTACACGAAGAGCTTGGACTTCAACTTTCTGAACAGCATGTACTCGGCCTACTTGATGACTACACGACTCGGTCAGGTTTCGTGATGACTCCTGTTGTGGTGTGGGCCGGCGCCGATGCAGTCATCGTTCCCGATCCCTCCGAAGTTGCCCATGCATACCGCATTGGCCTACATGAACTTTGTCGTGCCGATTCTCCAAGGTTTGTCTCAATTCCTGAGAGCGATCGACCGGTCGTACAAATTCCGCTCAGCGGAGATCTCATTCACGCGCCAACCGGAGCCGTGTTACTGCAAATGCGCTGGGTGTGTATTGAAGGTCGAACCAACGAACGTGTTGACCATCTTGAACAACCCGTGTTTGCTTGGAAATAGATAGTTTCCTGCCGATTTCTTGAAGAAGTCCCGAACTCACCTGACCGAAAAACTTTGAGTTCTATTTAAGGGGAATCTTTCGTGAGTCGGTATCAACGCCTATTACAAACGTTTGTCGGTCTTCTGGTACTCAGCATTGGGTCAGTGTTGGTCACGAATCTATTCATCAGCAGTCAACGAGCGCTCCCCCTGGTCATCACCTTTCCAGTCATCATCGCTGGCGCAACCCTGAGTGGGCGCCGCACATCGTCATTGGGGATTACTCGTTCTGAACGACAAATTGTTCTTTCGCCAATCGGTCACTTTTTCTTTGCTTCGGCGATACTTCTTCCGCCATTTGCTCTGCCAATCGTTGCATTCGTAATTCCAGCCGAACGAACATCACCTTCAGGTTGGTTGATACGTTTCCAGCGACTACTCACGATGAACACATCAAGTTTGGTTTTCTGGTTGGTCGTCCACTCTCATCCTCTTAACGGTGGCTTAACCGATCGACAAGTGCTGGCATTTGTTTTAGCGATCACTACTCACTTACTCGTCGACTCACTCATCGTTTCGGTTGTCATGAGCCTGGCGAGTCAAAAACCTGTTCTTGTTACCGCACATTGGAATCTCAAATCGTTACTTCGAGAATTCGCCGAGATTTCAATTGGTTGTATCGGAGCCATCTTCGCCATCATCAACCCCCTTCTTCTTTTGATAGTTATAGGACCTTGTTGTTTGGCCGTTGATCATCTTCGGGTCAATCAATCGGCACAACTTGGTAAGCGGGATACCCGAACCGGATTGCTCAATTCATTTGGTTTGCAAGAATTTGTTGACCACGAGTTTGAACGTGCAAAGCGTCATTCGGCAGAGATGTGTCTTGTGGTGCTTGATCTCGATTTTCTGAGAGATGTCAATAACAATTACGGGCATCAAATCGGTGACCTGGCAATCAATTCAGTTGCCAAGCAAATTTCGGCGCTGACACGAGCAATTGACGGTACTGCCCGTGTCGGTGGCGAAGAGTTTGTTGTTGTGTTGTCCGATACGAACCTAGAAGGAGCCTCAATTGTTGCCGATCGAATTCGATCAGAAATTGAAGAATTGAAATTGGCAACGAACAGCGGGATACTGCGTATCACGATTTCGGCCGGCGTTGCCCTACGCCATGACAATGAAACGTATTCAGACTTGTTTGATCGAGCAGATGCCGCGCTTTATGCATCTAAGCGACTAGGTCGTAACCGAGTTTCACTTGCCGATGAATTTGTTGAGACTTTCCACGCCAACCAAATAAATACAAACTGAAACGGAAGTCGTCCGTAGGCGACAATCTGTTTCGAGAATGGCTCATGACGCCAATCCCACACCATGTACAAGTTTGCTGGGTACACCGCTACGAAAAGAGCGATCGCTCCCAGTGCGCCGTACTTGCGATACTTGGGCCACAACAACATCGGACCAACAATCAACTCAGCCACACCACTCAGATATGTCCAAAATCTTTCATTGGGCGGCAACCAGGGTGGAACGATGTCATTAAAAAAGTTGGGGTTGGCGAAGTGCATAACTCCGGCGAGCGTGATGAATGCACCTAACGCAGTAGCGATTCGACCGGCATTTTTTGGAGTCATCTGGACAGTTTGGTGTGCGCCAAACTCAGATCGTGCATCGTGCGCCCGGAGAGACTCGAACTCCCAACCGTCTGATCCGAAGTCAGATGCTCTATCCATTGAGCTACGAACGCATTTCGTAGGAAACTAGCGCCCACGAAAAGAAATGGCGCACTGGCAGGGACTCGAACCCCGAACCTTCTGATCCGTAATCAGATGCTCTATCCATTGAGCTACCAGTGCAACGGCAATCAGCCTAGAGGGCTAATCCGTGGGTGGAAACCTCAGAATCACAGAGATGTCAGGGTGCCGGACACCAATTTCGGGTGCACCATGGGGCCCACGAGCCCGAGCGCTGCCAAGTCGCATAGGCCAATTTGGCGTTGATCTCAGGGTTCAGCAGTTCCGACGCATCAGTGATGCCATAGCTCTTCATCCACGACTTGTGGGCATTCCAATTCAACTGGAACAAACCAATACAACACGAATTACGGCTCAGCGGATTCCAGTTGCTCTCACGATTCACAACATAGAACGCATTGTCCTCAAGTTCGTCGGGCCACGCATCGCGCACAAACTTTTCGAGTTCGGCACGAGTAAAAGTTTTCGTCGGTACATACTTCGGCGGTTGAGTCGTTGTCGGTGCTGCAGTTGACGGGGTCGCGGCAGCCGAAGCCGTCACTGCACCCTTGGGCAGACACAACTCTTGACCGGGCAACAACGTTGATCGCGACGTCTTGTCATTCGCGGCGGTGAGTTCAGAAATCTTGATGCCAACTTTCTTGGCAATACCGCTCCAAGAATCTCCTGTTTTCACTGTGTACTTAGCGACGCACGCGATCTTGGCAACTGTCGTAGTTGTAACAACATCAGGCTCAATTGGTGCTGGTACAACTGCACCTGGTGGCAAACAAATCTCTTGACCAACCATGAGTGGCGATTGAATCGTTTTGTTGTTCGTGCCCGCAATCAAACTGGCTTTCACACCGGCTCGATCGGCAATACCAAACCACGAATCGCCCGCTTGCACGGTGTACTTCGACGCACACACCCGCTTGGGCGCTTCTGTCGTCGCTGGTTCGACAACTATGGCTTCAGTCGTTGGCGCTGCGGTTTCGGGAACAGCCGCAACAGCGACAGAATCGGTAATGGCTGGAATGGTCGCAGGATCGACCGTAGGTGCAACATCAGTCGTGGTCGCATCGCCGTTGGCATCAAACTGCACAATCGCTGCTGCGCCGCCGGTGCTGGTGACATCCACCGCATTGCCATTGCCCCGCAAGGCCCAAGCAATCGGCGCAATACACAGACCTACGACAAAAAGAGCTGCCAAGCGACGGCGAAAAGGGTCTTTGGGTCCGCGAGGAAACTGCCCACCCGAACGTGGCCGACGCTGGCGTCCCGACCCGTTCGACCAGAACTGATCAGTCACCGAGGATTGCTGGTAGGTGCTCATGATGGTGGGTCGGTCAACACTCGTTGACCGACCCCATCAGTGTGGTCGTTTCGTCATACGATCGCAACGGAGCCCCCGTGGCATCTGACCAGTATTGCGGTCTTATCCACAGGGACAATTGAGGTATTACCTGCGCACAGGCATCACCTCATGCTTATCCACAAATAGGGATTTTTGCCTGAAACCTCGGCTGTGATGTCAATTCAGTCGCAAAAAAGTCAATGCATGCGGTGCTATTGAGCACCATTGACGACGGCACCCTCATGGCGCTGTAGCAATTCAACCGAATAGCCATCGGGATCGAGAACAAACGCGACCGTTACCGGCCAGCGGTCTAAACGTTGTGGAGCCATCGTCGAAGTGAAACCTGCAGCTACCGCACGATCATGAACATCTTGGCAATCATCGACGTTCATATAAATCTTCCACAGCGCAGTGCCGTGCTCGATGGGTCCCGATCGCTCTAACCATTTTGCTAACTGCAACCGGCCACCACCGGCATCGGCAGCAAGAACGATCTCATCAACCCCAGGAATCTGGGTGCGAGATTGAACCTTTAAACCGATGATCTCGGTATAAAACCATTCAGACCGTGCCAAGTCGGTGACGTTGATGCAGTATTGACCAACTGTTGAAGCCATGTTCTCCCCTTAATAAAGTTGCTTACGGAATTAATGAAAAATCGTGTTCGGTCAGCCAATGTCGACCGACTTCTTTCACCGGAGCCCAA
>CAFBLJ010000143.1_pt1 | contig 4849 bp, 5 predicted proteins | sample 7268081 | NCBI WGS metagenome assembly CAFBLJ01 (sample SAMEA6814025, study PRJEB35770) | freshwater metagenome | biome: Freshwater; feature: Freshwater reservoir; material: water | place: Czech Republic | collected 2016-04-20 | depth 30m m
TCCCATAAGTACACCATTCGCAAAAACACCGTTGCCATTGTGAGCAACGGAACTGCGGTGCTCGGACTTGGTGACATCGGCCCAGAGGGCGCAATGCCCGTTATGGAGGGCAAGGCCCTGTTGTTTAAAGAGTTTGGTGGGGTGAACGGTTTCCCGATCTGTATCAATGCTCGCACCGCCGATGAAGTTGTTGATTTTGTGCAACGTATTGCTCCAACATTTGGTGGAATCAATCTCGAAGACATCAAAGCACCTGAGTGTTTTGAAATTGAAGAGCGCCTGCGTGCGAGTCTTGACATTCCTGTCTTCCACGACGATCAGCACGGCACAGCCGTCGTCACCTTGGCGGCTTTGTGGAACTCTTTGAAAATCACTGGCAAGAAGATGGAAGACCTCACGGTTGTCATTGCCGGAGTTGGAGCTGCTGGTGTTGCTATCGGCAAGATTTTGCTCAACGCTGGTATCGGTGATGTCATTGGTTGCGATCGAGTAGGCGCCATTTACACCGGTCGAGGTGAAATGAACTCGGCAAAAGAATGGTTTGCTGCAAATACAAATTCGTCACGAAAGATGGGAACCATTAGTGACGTCATGAAAGGCGCAGACGTGTTTGTCGGAGTCAGTGGGCCAGATCTCATCACTCCGGCCGATGTGCGCTCAATGGCGAAGAACCCCATTGTGTTTGCGATGGCTAACCCGAACCCAGAAATTCGTCCCGAGCAGGTTGATGGCCTTGCTGCTGTTATGGCAACGGGTCGTAGCGACTATCCGAACCAAATCAATAACGTGCTGGCATTCCCCGGAATCTTCCGTGGTGCACTCGACGCAAATGCAACAGACATCACTGAAGGCATGAAATTGGCAGCCGCCATCGCCATTGCCGAGTCGGTAACTGATGCTCAGTTGTCACCAGATTTTGTGGTGCCGTCAGTGTTTGACAGGACCATTGTTGAGCGTGTGGCGCCGGCAGTCGCTGCAGCCGCAGTGAAAGACGGCGTGATTCGCAAGTCGTAGAACGCGTTTTGCCTGTTGGCACGGGGTTATTGCTGTTTGATTGAGTGATTGGCCTAGAAACTCATTGCTTAGTTGATGGGCTGTCATTAAGGTTCGCCTCAGCCCTTCACATCTCCGTGGATCGCTTTGAGCGATTCGGAGTATGCCATGAGCCAAGACACCACAGAAATAACGAGGGTTGTCAATCTTTATATCGACGGTGCCGGAAACGGAAACGCCGACCAATTAAACGAGGCCTTTCACAAAAGCGCACGTTGGTTTGGTTCGATGGACGGCGTTGATTACGACATGGACAAAGAAGGCTTTGTTGCATTTATGGTTGAGTCGCCTGGCCACCCAACGTCTGCAAAAATAGTTGATATTCAGATTGATGGCACGGCCGCTTCGGCAACAGTGAAAGAAGAAGGATTTTGGGGAGGACTTTCGTTTACGGATTTCTTCCTGTTATCAATTCTTGATGGGCGTTGGCAGATTACATGTAAGACTTTTGCCCATACCGGTGGTCAGCACGCTTAGTTGCCGACAAATTCTTTTCGAACTGCTCTTACGCCTTGGCGCGGGTGCGTCGCAGAATTGGGTCAGCAATTCGTAATGCGTTATCGGCAAGTCGCATAACTTTGCCGGCAGCACCCGGAGTCGTCGAGTCAATCAAATTTCCCATCACGGCAAGCGTGATGTCAGCTGCTGCTTGAGTTCCGACAGCGACGCGTAAACCTGGGCGTAACAACCACGGGTGACCGATGATGAAACTGAATCGTCGGCCAGTGCGTAAGAACGCATCGAAGCGTTCACCAACCTGCGTGTCGTATGATCTTGGTGCGGTCACTGGATTATCAATGAAACACTTCACTGCGAGCGCACCCGACTCGAGTGCGTAGTCAATACCTTCGCCATTCATCGGATTCACAAATCCGGCGGCGTCACCAACAGCAACCCAACCTGGCCCGTGGCGACGTACGCAACTCATCGGCAATCGCCAGGCACGGGGCTTGTCAACATAATCACCTAACGACCACGGTTCGCGCACGATTGACGCGTATTGATCGAGCAACGTATTGAGATTGAGTTTCTTAAAACCCTTCATAGTGCTCAATGCACCAACACCAATATTGACCGTGCCATCTCCTGCAGGGAACATCCATCCGTATCCAGGCACTGGAGTTCCGTGTTCGTCGCGCAAACTTAAACATGCTTCAAGGTGGCGTTCGGCATGACGAGGAGTTGGAGCGTATGCACGAATGGCTAATCCAAAAGTTTCGTCGGGGTCACGAACAGCGCCAAGCATTTTTGCTGCCGCACCCTGGGCGCCAGTTGCCAAGACCACGAGCGATGCACGTATCACTTCGCCGTTAACTTCAACGCCAACAACAACACCGTCTTCAATAACGGGCAATGCTTCGGTGTTGAAACGAACATCGGCCCCAGATTCAATAGCAATATCTAGAAGATAGTTGTCAAACTTTTTTCGTGGCCACACTGCACCGTGGTGCGGGAAACGATCGGTGGTTGGCCATGACAATTCACGCTGCTTCTTGCCAGCAATCATGCGGAGGCCATCAATGCGATGTGCGGCAGAGTGATCAATGTTCAAGTCGTTGAGAGCCCCAATAGCGCGTGGGGTTAAGCCATCGCCACACACTTTGTCGCGGCCATACGGAGCTTTTTCGAACAACACCACTCGTAGACCGGCGCGTGCAGCTGAAATTGCGGCCGATGAACCTCCGGGCCCACCTCCGATAATTGCGATGTCAAACTGCATACCTTGAGCCTGTCACGCCTGCTTTGGCCATGCCAACATTGGCGTTCCGTATAGATGTCAAGATGTTGAATGTCACATTCCAACTGTTGGTGGAGGCTCTGACCAGCGAGAAATAGTGAGAGATCACGAGTTTCAACTACCTGCCGACCGCGTCAAGCAATTTGAGAGGCGCGCCTTACAGATTGGCGAGGATTTCTTCCAGCACATCTTTGCTCATGCCGCCCAGTCTGGTTTCGATAATTCCATCTTGGTCGAGAAAAACCCAGGCTGGTTGAGACGGAATGTCGTAGTCATTAAATATCACTGCAACGGTGTCATCAAGATTGTCAAAGGTCAACGAATGACGGTCAATGAATTCAAGGTATGAATTCTCGTCGCCGTTCCAGGCCACGCCAACGATGCGAATCTTGCCGCTGAACTTTTTGCTGACCTCCTCGACCGAGGGGGCTTCTCGATTACAAGTGCCTCAACCAGGTGCCCAAAACCAAAAAGCCACCGGGCTCTCGGCGAGTGCGGCAGTCAGTGAGAAAGTTGTTTGCGTGCCGATGATGTTTGCCGACACTTCTTGTATTGATGACGGCGCAACAGTCTCTGAAGTCAAGGGCTCGGTTGTCTCAATGACTGGCGTTGACGAGGGCGTCGTCGCAACCTCTTGAGTTGTGTCATTTGATCCGCAAGCCACGAGAGTCGATAGACCCATGCCCAAGATCCCCACACTCAAGATCATTGAAGTCACGGATTGACGCATGTCTGAATCTTAGTGAATCGTCTTGTTGGTACGACTGCGACTCTCAGAATTTCTCTGTCACAATGAATCTGTGAACATGCCTTCTTCTTCGACGCCTATTTCAACGACCGTGAGCAAGCTTCTTGACCTCGCTGTTGTTCCGGGCTTTTCGAAGATCGGCTTTTTGATTCGTAAGAAACTTGGTGGGTGGTCTGAGATCTCAGATTTTGACCTGACTGGCAAAACGGTGGTCATCACCGGTCCAACTTCGGGTCTTGGAGCAGAAGTTGCGCGCTTGCTTGCGCCCACCGGTGCCAAGTTGATATTGGTGGGACGAAATCCCCAAAAGTTGGCGGCCATGATTGCTGAAATCGGGCCCAAATGTGTGGCAGGAAAACCTAAATCTGTGATTGCTGAAATGGGCGATCTCGCAGCGGTCCGACGGGCGTGCAAGGACATTCGAAAGTTGACGAGTCATATCGATGTTCTCGTCCATAACGCAGGGGCCCTTCTCAATTCGCGTGAGGTTTCGCCGGAAGGTATTGAACAAACCATTGCGTCACATGTGGTCGGGCCGTACTTGATGACCTCATTGTTGTTGTCAGAACTTCGTGGCGGACGGGTTGTCACAGTCTCATCGGGAGGCATGTACACAAAGGGAATACCCGACCTACGTCATGGTGCTTCTCTCGAGATGTCTGCTGACAAGTACAACGGCAGTCAGCAGTATGCGATTGCGAAACGGGTGCAGGTAACACTGAATGAAATGTGGGCCGAACGCGTTCTCGAAACCGAATTTGTCGCGACGCATCCAGGTTGGGCCGATACACCTGGTGTTCAAGAAAGCATTCCTGGATTTCGTCGTGTGACTGCGCCAATTTTGCGCTCGGCACGTGAAGGGGCCGACACCATTGCCTGGTTAGCAACGGTTGACGCACTTCCTGGTGCTTCTGGAACATTCTGGTGCGACCGTGAGACGTGGCCGATTCATAAGTCATCAGGTACGAAGAAGAATGACACCCCCGAAGTTCGTCGCTTGTTGTGGGAATTGTTAGAGCAATATTGCCGGGTGTAGGTCTGTTAGGTTTTGCCCATGTCAACAAAACTGCCAGTTTCGGTAACGCGTGAGATTTCAGTGGCACCAGAGAAAATCTGGGCCATGGTGTCCGACCTGCCTCGTATGGGTGAATGGTCCCCAGAGAACCGAGGCGGCGAATGGATTGCTCCTGCGACGGGTCCGGCGGTTGGTGCGACTTTTAAAGGTCGCAATCAGAACGGCAAAAAATCATGGGGGACCAAAGTCAAAGTCAATGCCTGTGAAGCACCGAAAAAGTTGTCGTTCGGTCTCA
>CAFBLJ010000153.1_pt1 | contig 4567 bp, 4 predicted proteins | sample 7268081 | NCBI WGS metagenome assembly CAFBLJ01 (sample SAMEA6814025, study PRJEB35770) | freshwater metagenome | biome: Freshwater; feature: Freshwater reservoir; material: water | place: Czech Republic | collected 2016-04-20 | depth 30m m
CCGCGGCGACGAGAGTCACGCCTGCTGTGTTCACTCCTTCATTGTCTCGGTTGGTTGAGGTATTCACACCCCCATACGATCAAGATTGATGTCTGTTGGTTCGCGCCCCTTGGTTCCGTCTCGCCTGTCTCCAGGTGGGGTCGCCGCACATGGTGCCCGCAAAGAACCCAAGTCGGTTTTCGGTGGCTACATCGTCCTGATGAAGTTGCGGGTTGTTGAGCTGTTGCTCATCACCACGGTTCCCACCATGGTTTTGGCTGAACATGGTTGGCCCAGTTGGCGACTCGTCGCTATCACCCTCATCGGTGGCACTTTGGCCGCCGGCGGGGCGAACGCCATCAACATGGTGATCGACCGCGACATCGACGCTCTCATGGACCGCACCAAAACTCGTCCGCTCGTGACCGGCCTCATCCAGCCGCGCGAGGCCATGATTTTTGCATTAGCCCTGGAAGCGGTCGCTTTTGCGATTCTTTGGGCGGGGGCCAACTTGCTGGCGGCCTGTTTGGCACTCTCGGCGACCCTGTTTTATGTCTTCGTCTATTCGTTGTGGCTCAAGCGCACGAGTCGTCAGAACATCGTGATCGGCGGCGCGGCTGGCGCGGTTCCGGTTTTAGTGGGTTGGGCAGCGGTGCAAAATTCGCTCGCTTGGGAGCCATTTATCCTGTTCATAGCCATATTTTTGTGGACCCCACCCCATTTTTGGGCCCTAGCCATTCGCCACGCCGACGAATACAAAGCCGCTGGGGTCCCGATGATGCCCTCGGTTGCGACCATGAAGCAGACGGTCCGCCAAATGTTCATTTATACGGTCCTTTTGACCGGCGTCACCCTGATTTTGGGTCCCGTGGCCAACCTCGGGCTGATCTACATGATTTCAGCGGTCATTTTGGGGCTGGGATTTATTGCCAGCACCGTTGATCTGGGTCGCCATCCCTCGGCGAGTCGAGCGATGCGCGTGTTCGGATTCTCGATCACTTATGTGACAGTCCTTTTTACGGCCATGGCCGTTGATGTGTTTGTGAAGTACGGGCTCTGAATTGACGAACCAGTGACAATGAATTCACGAGCGAACTTGGTCGGGGATTTCGGTCTCAGCAGGGCAATCAGGGTAATGTCGTTGATTGGAAATAGTTTTGAGACCCCCGAGGAACCCCGAACTCCTCTCGTTGCGCGTGAAGCGAGCCATCTCGAATGACATCAATTGAAACCCATCTACCTGCTGATGTATCTGCATCGACGCCAGCCATTGCGACATGGCTGACTACTGCTGATCACAAAAAAGTTGGCCGTCTCTTTATCGGCACAAGCTTTGTTGGTCTTGTGGCCGGACTCGTCCTTGCCGTCTTGGTGACATTCGAGCGCATCAACGCCGATAGTTATCAAATTTTGAGTGACAATTCAGTTCCACAAGTGTTGGCGGCAGTGCGTTTGCTGCTCACATTCGGAACAGTAGTTCCACTTTTGCTCGGTCTCTCGATTGCCATTGTTCCGTTGCAATTGGGTGCACGTTCAAATGCGTTTCCGCGTTTAGCAGCCGCTGGCTTTTGGACTTGGCTGACTGGCCTCGGTATCGCCCTCGCCTCGATCATCGGTAACGGTGGTCCAAACGGTGGTAACTCCAACCTTGTTGATTTGTACCTCACTGGATCAATCGTTCTTGGTCTCGGAGTTTTGATGGCGGCAACTTCGATTGCGGTCAGTGTGCTCACCACTCGTGCGCCGGGTATGGGAATTCTGCGAGCACCGCTTTTCACCTGGTCATCACTCGTTGGTTCGTTGGCCTTAATTCTGACGATGCCAGTTCTGATTGGCACCACTGTGTACGTCTATGTCGATCACCGTTACGCCCGCGCCGGCTTTGGTGGAAACACTGGTGTCAACCAGTGGATCGGTTGGGCGTTGTCACAGCCGTTTAGTTTGTTGTTGGCAATTCCGGCACTCGGCATTGTGCTTGATGTTGTTCCCACTATTGGGCGTACACGTTTGGCTCAGCGTTCGGTCGCGTTTGGTGCTGTAGGAGTCGTCGCAGTTGTGGCACTTGCGGCTGTAACTCAAACAAGCATCACGCTTCCGTGGGAAGGTGCAAAGTTTCTTGATGATGCTGGAACCAAGATTGCTGATCTTTTGCCATTCTTGTTACTGAACGTTGTTCCAGTTCTTGGTTTACTTGGCGTTCTTGGTTTGTCGCTGTTGACGCTGAAGTCCGGCAAGCCAGTGATCAGTGCACCATTGACATTCGTTTTGATTGGATTGCTCGGAATTCTTCTCGGTGCCGCCGCCCACATCATCGGACTTGTTCAAGATGCTGGATTGATCGGTTCGATTTACGAAGCAGGCGTCTATGTTCCGATTACCTTCGGTGCGATCACAATCGCTTTCGGTGGTATTTGCTACTGGGGTCCCAAACTGTGGGGACGTTCAATCCCTGATAAGGCAGCAATTCCTTTGGCTTTGTTGGCGCTTCTTGCGATCGGACTTGATTCGATTCCGTATTACGTCGCCGGATTTGCTAATCAGCCAACTGGTCTCGTCAACGGTTTCACGTATAGCGGTCCGCAAGATTTGTGGAATGCACTGACGTGTGCCGGATTCGTATTCATGTTGTTGGCATCAATTGCTTTTCTTGGTCTTGCACTGAAGAGTTTCACGAGTGGTGAAGCTGCCGGCAACGATCCATGGGATGGCACAAGCCTTGAATGGGCGACGTCATCGCCGCCACCTGCTGAAAATTTTGCTGGTGTGATTGTCGTGAATTCGGCAACCCCGTTCGCTGATATCAAGTCCGCTTCATCAACAGGGAAGGTTGCCTGATGCTTGCATTACCCCCCGCCTCGCAACCTGCACCGCGCCGTCAAGTATTTGTTGGCACTGCTGTCGCTGGCGCTGCTGGTCTCATGCTGATTGGCGGAATGATGGCCACCTGGCTGAAGTTCCGCGCTGACGCTCCCGTACGTGAATCACTCAAGCGTGGATTCATCAAAGATTGGATGCCCGCCAAGATTGTGGTTCCAGAAGTTGCAGCCAACGTGATGTTGCTCGGTCTTTTGGTGGTTTGCGTCATGGCCCAGTGGGCCGTCTACTCCGCAAAGCGCAATGATCGCACTCACACGGGTCTTGCCCTAGGTGTCACAGCGTTGATGTCGTTGGCGGTTATCAATGCTCAAATTTTCATCTGGACCCAAATGGGAGTCGGCGCCAAAGACGGTGCCTTCCATTCAATGTTCTACGCAGCAACCGGAACGATGACCGCGTTATTGCTTTCTGGTTTGGTGTTCACAGCAGTTGCCGCATTCAGGTATCTCGGTGGTCGCACGAAAGAAGTCGAACTTGTTTCGGCTCATGCCCTGTATTGGTATTTCCTCGCTGCAGCGTTCTGCGCAGTGTGGTTCGTCATCTACGTGCAAAAGTGACGAGGCATCACTCATGATTACAACAAGCTCAAAACTCTTCTACGGACTTGGTGCAGTGGCAATTGCTGCGGCCATTGTTTGGACAATTGCAAGTGATGGCGGATCTGGTGCGGTCGCTTTGGTGTTCATCGCCATCGCTTCGATCTTCCTTGGTGCGATTGCTTCTTATGTTCGTGATGGTCACGTTTTGTCGACCGATACCGCACAGCACGACTCGGCGCCAGCAGCACAGCGCGGACCTGGTCGTAGTTGGTTCCCCTTAGGTACCGCATTGTCACTTGGCATGGTGGTTGTTGGTCTCGTGACCTCACCCGGTATTTTCAAAGTAGGTATTGCGTTGTTATTAGCGATGCTCGGCGAATGGCTCATTCAAAACTGGAGCGATCGTGCGTCATCAGATGTTGGGTACAACGCACGTGTTCGTGGTTGGGTCGTTCACCCTCTTGAAATTCCGATCGGCGGAGCTTTGTTGCTCGCTGCGATTGTGTTGTCGTTCTCACGAATCTTCTTGGCCTTGTCTGTCGAAGCCGGCCCGATTGTCTTTGCAATTCTTGGTGCGCTTGTTTTGTTCTTCGGTTCGGTGTTGTCGATTCGTCGAGGTACAAGTGCACGAGTTGTAGGCGCCGCATGTGGTGTTGTCTTGCTCGCTTTGTCGGCCGTTGGTGTTGCACTTGCGCTGAATGGCGAACGTGAAGAACTCACTGTCGCAGCAGCCGAAGATCACTTTGCTGAGCGTCCGTGTGGCGAAGAAGCCGAAGTCGCCGACGAGAGTCCGATTCGCGCGGTATCAGCCAAGAGCAGTATCGCAGCAACCGTGACTTTGAAAGATGGTGTTTTGTACGCCGAGATGGATGGCTTCTCTGGACCACTGACATCTATCACTTTGCAACGTTCATTGAATTTAAGCATCCTCTTCCAAAACGAAGACGAAGGTGAACATCGCATGGTCTTGACCTATGGAAAGACTGTCGAAGATCTTGGCGGTGGTGTGATGAAAGAAACAGAACTACAAGCCTGCACCTCGCTAGTGACAGAGGGTGGCCAGCAGGTAGTGGTCGTCAATATCCCTAAGCCGTCCTATGCGAGTGCCGAGCCGTTCAGCATCAGTGTTACTGGTGTTGAAGGAGCGTCAATTGAGGTGATGGTGCCGTGAA
>CAFBLJ010000161.1_pt1 | contig 4371 bp, 3 predicted proteins | sample 7268081 | NCBI WGS metagenome assembly CAFBLJ01 (sample SAMEA6814025, study PRJEB35770) | freshwater metagenome | biome: Freshwater; feature: Freshwater reservoir; material: water | place: Czech Republic | collected 2016-04-20 | depth 30m m
CCCGCTATTTCTCGTTTTGAACGACCCAGGTGGCGGTAGGATTTCCACTTCTAGACGGGCGCTTAGCTCAGTTGGTTAGAGCTCCTCGCTTACACCGAGGAGGTCGGGGGTTCGAGTCCCTCAGCGCCCACCCGTTGTTCACAACTGATTTTCGCGTCCGTGGTGTTGAGGGCTGCAGTCAATTGCACTGAGGTCTCATTGATCATCTCGCCAATTATTTGAGAGACTGGGTTAACCCAGTTTTAACGAATTTTTGAGGTAGGGCTAGCCCTACATTTTTCTTCATTCGTTCTCTACTATTGTCATGTTCTGGTCGTTTCGCCAAACTTGCGAAATGTCAGAACACATCATTAAGAAGTCTCTATCAATGTCAACGCATGCACTGCGCATCAGATGGGCAGCAATTGGAGCCGCGATAGCGGTTTCACTTGGCGGTGGGGTGACTCTCTTTGCCCAAGCCGGAGCAGCACCTGCAACGAGTTCAACGTTCGTTGCGGTGTCACCGGTTCGTGTGCTTGACACTCGTGATGCGGTCGTTTTGTGGGCTGGTCCATTTGTGACCGGCGTGCCACATGACGTCAAAGTCACTGGTTCTATTCCAACAGGTGCTGGCACACAGACAGTCATGCCCGCTGGTTCAACTGGTGTTGTCTTGAACGTCACTGTTGTCAATTCAACAGCAGACGGTTACGTGTCAGTTCGGCCAGCTGATGCAGTGGGTGCCCCTCAGACATCAAACATCAACTTTGAGGCTCGCAAAACTGTGGCGAACTCAATCACTGTCAACTTGCCGACGTCGGGTGCCGATGCTGGAACATTCGAAGTGTGGTTCGACTCAATGGGTGTCGCAGGTGCGACTGCCGACATTTTGGTGGACGTCACGGGTTACTACACGTCAACGTCGATTGCCGAAATCGAAACTGCCATTGACAACAAGAGTGATGCAATTGCGATCATCGGATCAGGTGGCGAAGACTTCGGCGACATTCAGTTGACCGGCGAATATAGCGGCGTTGTTTGGGATAACGGTCATTGGTTGTCAATTGATCGGTGGGGGGTTCAAACTGATGCTCTGTATTTTGTATCATCAGATTGTTCGGGTGCCCCATGGAAGCTTGACTGGTCTGGAGATGTAATAGTAGTTTTCAACAACAACGTTGGCGCTTACTTCGGAACTAACACTGCCGATTCGGTCACTGCCGATGTCAACAACTTTCATTCGGTTTCGACTGGTTTCTGCGAAACAGATTTACTTCCCGCTGCGTTTAAAACTGGAGGAGAATGGTGGAATAGCTTCTCAACTCGTCTGGAAAGCGACGTCACATATTGGGGGGCAGATGTGCTTGGCCCAACATCGGCTGCCGTAAACGCCATGTGGGTGCAACAAAGTACTGGAGGTCTATTGTCTTTCGTGCCGCGCAGTTCATTGAACGCAGCGGGCTGAATTAGTCCTCGTTAACTGGTTGAACCGAAGTTCGATAACGGCTGGCGTTGCTCACACTTGGATGAGCAACGCCAGCCGGACCAGTTGCGAACGCTTGTAAAACATTGGTCGTGATTCCGCGTACGACCAACGACACCTTTTCGTCGCCCCAAGCAGTTGTGTCGAGTGCGTTAATCCAGCCAATCGTTCCTGTCGCAAAGACACCCGCCCCGCTGTCGGCTGAGTAATAAGTCATCGCATGGTTGTAGCGGACTTTTTTATACGTCACCGGAGAGCTCGCCAGAACTTCAAGATTTTCCGGTTCTTGGTTTGAGTGACCTAGTCCGTCGGCCTCGATTGCAACGAGATTTTTCAACGAAGTGCCGCGAGAAAGGTCCACCCCTGCAAAAACCCAGTTGTCAGTGTTAACAAGTTTCATCGCCGTCTTGACGCCGGCGGCAAAGTATTGAATACCGATGAGCGCCGATTCGGGTTTATTGATTGGATCATTGCGCCATTGCACAGTTGATTGCAAAGGATCCTGCGCGGTCATGGGATCGTCATCGGCGGTGCGATAGTTCACTAATTGTCGGAACGGCAAACTTTCATCATTGGGTTCAAGACGAATGTGTCGGTACACGGCATTGGCTCCGAAGAACGCCAAGTTGATTCCAGCGTCACGAGCCCGTTCAAGAGACGCGCGCATGGGGGTCGAGTAGTACTCGTCGTGAGCAGTTGTGAGAAGTGCAGTGCGGTTCAACAAAACGGGGTTCGTTGAACCATCACCATCAAGCGCACTGGAGTGAAGATCAATGTCGGTGACATAGGCCGTGTCGATTCCGAGTTCTTCAATCAAACTGATGAGCGGAAGTTCATGGGTTAAAAAGTCGGCTGAACCCCAGTTGTAAGAGGCGGCATATGGGCGATCAAACGAGACGACAGTGGCGCGACTTCGCGGGTTGCCAACAAAACACTGGTATAGCGTGCAGCCACCCCAAGGGTTGTAGGCCTGCCACGTTGTTACTGCTGAAACGACAACAAGAGAAGCGCTTGTCGAATCTCGACGAATGGTCAGCGGCACATAGTGCGCTTCAGATGTACTGGAAACAAGTTTGAGCAAGTACGAACCAGCGGGCCAAGCGTTGTCGATCGTGAAGGTGAGCGACGGCGCCCACAACGCGCGCGACATTTTGGTATCGCCGTCGGTGGACATGTCGAGTTGCCACGTTGATGGTGTTTCACCAGAGGTCCAAATGAGGCGACCTTGCATTCCGGCATACCAGCCCATGCGGTAAGCCTCAACATGCCAGGTGGGGGCAGCAGTTGCGACAAAGAGCGTGACGATGTCACCGGGTTGAGCACTTGTTGTATCGGCGTAACCCTCAATTGAGCCTTCGGCGGTGACAGGTTTGGCACCTGGAACTTTTTTGGTGATCCGCCAAGCATCGGTGCCGGGCAATGCATTTTCGGCTGCCAACCAACCAGGCGATACGTACGGGTCGGGAGCGACCGTTGTTGTGGGTGCGACTGTTGACGATGGAACGTCACTCGAAATTTCGACTGTTGTGGTCGGTGCTTCGGTGCTGGGTGATGATGTGTCGCTGGCATCGCTTGTTCCACAGGCAGTGAGCGCAATAGCGCAAGTGGCGATTGTCGCAATGAATGACCTAGATAACTTCATGCAGATTTCCACAATTGGAGTGGAGCAGTGAATCGATTACAGCCACTAGGTACCACGACATCTGTTGAGTTTTGTCGTGCCGAGACATAACCAGCACACACGATCTCCATCAGCCATCGTCCGAATTCAACGTCCATGAATGGCGTGGTGTGGTTTGCGAGGTCTTCGGCAAATGCTTGCAATTGACCGGTGTAACCAAATTGTTGGATAAATGGAATTGGGGCAGTTGGGGTTGGCAGCGCAACTTCTTCACCATTGTGTTCGAGGTTCAAATTGGGCATCAATTCGGCGCGGACCACACCTTGATCTGAAGCCACCTGAAGATTCCATTCAGGAGTTTCTGAACCTTGCCACGACGAAACAACGCTTGCTTTGAGGCCATTAGTAAAAGTCAGTTCGATCTCGGCGTGAGTATCGGTGATCTCTCCTTCAAGTTTTGCTGACACCGCAACAACTTCGCCGGCACCGATGGCGCGACCCACGAGGACGGCAATAGCTATTGGGTGAACGCCCAGATCAAAGAGAGCCCCGCCACCCCATTCGGCAGTGGTGAAGTCGCCCCACGCGGGCAGTGACTGCACTGTGCGAAACGACATATGAGTCACCGAACCAATTGATGCTGCGCGCTTGATGAATGCATGAACGATTGGTGCGTAGGCCAGATTCTCGGCGTACAAGATCTTTTGTGCATTTTGTTCGGCGTGCGACACGAGGCGGTCGGCCTCATTCAGCGTGTAGGCGAGTGGCTTTTCGATGATAACGGCTGCACCGCGTTGTAGTGAGTAAACCGCGTGGTCAAAGTGTTGGGCGGGTGGCGTCGCAACGACGACGATGTCGGCCCCACCTGGAAGTTGCGAATATTCGACAGACTTTGCCTTGAGTTGGTTGGCACGTTCGGTGCTTTTCTCTTGGCTTCGCGAAGCAACTGCCACGACTGGCATTCCTAGAATTTGCGCTGCCATTGCATGGGCGCCCGAGATCATCCCTGCTCCGCAAAGTGCTATTGACTTTGGTTCAGACATGCGAATGATTCCGTCTTACTTCCCGTTGAGAGCAGCAACAACTGGAGCGAACGCGTCAACATCTTCGGCACCAACGATGATGTACGTGAAGCCCCAACGCTCACGTCGTTCGAGCAAGTCTTCAATCAGTTTGCTCGGCGGTCCAACGAGAGCGAATGGTGTTTGCTCAACCATGTGCTGTTCAACGCCGAGCATTGAGGCGATTCCAGAAGCCGCTTGCTTTGCGTCGTCGGTAATGCTGACCA
>CAFBLJ010000169.1_pt1 | contig 4115 bp, 2 predicted proteins | sample 7268081 | NCBI WGS metagenome assembly CAFBLJ01 (sample SAMEA6814025, study PRJEB35770) | freshwater metagenome | biome: Freshwater; feature: Freshwater reservoir; material: water | place: Czech Republic | collected 2016-04-20 | depth 30m m
CGACTGCGATGAACAATGGCTCGTGTTGGCGCTGTGCAGATTTGTCCACTGTGAAAGGCCCACACGCTTTGAATCGCGCCAACTGCTTTCGCGATGTCGGCGTCGTGCAAAACAAGTCCGGCACCTTTGCCGCCAAGTTCAAGCAATTGACGCTTCATTGTTGCGGCGCCGGCTTCCATAATGCGCACGCCGACACCAGTTGAACCAGTGAATGACACCATGTCAACATTGCGACTTGTTGTGAGTGCTGCCGCAGGAGCCGGGCTTGATGACGTGATGATGTTGACAACTCCGGGCGGGAACCCGACCTCATGCATGATTTCGGCAAGTTCAATCACAGCGAGCGGATCTTGCGGAGCAGGCTTCATAACAACTGTGCAGCCGACAGCAAGAGCCGGGGCGATTTTGCCAGCCATGTTGACTAAGGGGAAGTTGTAAGGCGAGATGCAGGCAACGACACCGACTGGCTGACGATGAACAACGCCACCGATGAGACCACCGGCTGCGAGCGGAGTCGCTTGCATTGCTGACGGTGGGAGAGCGATATCAAGACTGCGTGCGGCACTCTTGGCGTAACGCTCGAATCGTTCGATGGCGACCGGTACCTGCATGCGGGATCCGACCATTGCGGTGGCGCCGGTTTCGCTGATGATCAACGGAACAAGATCACCTTGGCATTCGCGCAAGGTATCGGCGAGGGCTTGCAAAAGTCGAGCGCGCTCAGCCGGAGGAGTGCGCCACCACTTGGGGAAGGCGTCTTGGGCGGCCTGGGCTGCTGCTTCGGCCTGAGCGACTGATGCTTCAGGGGCGTAGCCAACTACTTCTTCGGTTGCAGGGTTGATGATGGGCGTCGTACCTTCGTCGCCAAGCACCCATTGGCCACCAATGAGCATCTTGTAGGTCTTGTCAACTGCTGAACCTGAACTGGACATATTTCCCCCTAGGTGCGGACTCGCCACGGCACGAATGCCATGGCAAGGCTACAATCTGACACACCGTCAGATTCCATTTCTTCGGGGTTTGATTACCGCTTTTGTGGGGGTTGACACCGACCGCTATGGGGCGCCTGGATAGTTCTTGCAGAAAGTTGGTTGGACATGCTCGACAAAGTGATTCGTGGCGGAACAGTGATCGATGGAACGGGTTCGCCGTCGCGTGTTGCCGATATCGGTATCAAAGACGGCCGCATCGTCGCAATCGGAGTCGTCGAGCAAGACGCTGTTGAAGTGATTGATGCAACGGGTTGCATCGTGACCCCCGGTTTCGTTGATCCGCATACCCATTACGACGCTCAACTTTTATGGGACCCAACGGCAAGCCCGTCAAGTGTTCATGGTGTGACGACGATTATCGGTGGCAACTGTGGATTCACGCTGGCTCCGTTGATTCCTGGAGATGCCGATTATTTGCGCAAGATGATGTCGAAGGTTGAAGGTATGCCATTGGCTGCCCTTGAAAACGGGACCGATTGGTCGTGGGAGACGTTTGCCGAATATTTAGGTCGACTTGAAGGAAATATTTCGGTCAACGCTGGCTTTCTCGTGGGTCACTGCGCGATCCGTCGCTATGTGATGGGGCCCGCTGCTGTAGGCGCTGAAGCATCGAAAGAACACATTGGTGGCATGCGTGCCGAACTGGCCAAGTCAATTAAGTCGGGCGCCTTGGGTTTTTCGTTTACTAACAGCACATCACACAGTGATGGTGATGGCGAGCCTGTCGCAAGTCGTTGGGCAACCCACGATGAACTCATTGCACTGTGTGAAGAAGTTGGTTTGCACGAAGGAACAACGCTCGAGGGAATTGTTCCTGGTTGTTTAGATCGTTTTGCCGACGACGAAATTGAATTGCTCGGACTCATGAGTGCTGCGGCAAACCGCCCAATGAACTGGAACGTTTTGACCGTTGATTCACGTGAAGCCGATCGAGTGCCGCGACAAATTTCGGCGTACGACCGCTCAATTGAATTGGGTGGCAAGGTTGTTGCCCTCACGATGCCCGTGCAAGTGCCCATGAATATGAGCTTCTCAAGCTTCTGTGGCTTGTGGTTGTTGCCAGGTTGGCAACAAATCTTGGGCGTTCCTGTTGCTGAACGAATTCAGCGGTTGCAAGATCCAGACACCCGAGTGCGCATGCTCGAAAATAGTTTGTCGCAAGCTGCGGGCGTGTTTCGTCGTTTAGCCGATTGGGGCGATTACGTCATTGGCGATACCTATTCGGCAGCGAACGAAGGTTTGAAAGGTCGGACCGTTCGCGAGATCGCAATTGAGCGAGGCGCAAGTTCGTTCGGAACATTGCTCGACATTGTGATCGCCGATGAATTGAAAACGATTCTGTGGCCGACTCCGCAAGATGATGATGCCGAATCGTGGAGAATGAGGGCCGAATTGTGGCAAGACGGACGGGCGATGATCGGTGGATCCGATGCAGGTGCTCACCTAGACCGCATGTGTGGTGCCCCGTACCCAACTCGTTGGCTCGCCGACTGCATTCGTGGTCGCAAATTAGTGCCCGTTGAATTTGCAGTGAAGATGATGACATCGCAACCAGCGAAATTGTTTGGGTTGGTTGACCGAGGCGAATTGCTTGAAGGATCCTGCGCCGATGTTGTGGTGTTCAATCCCGACGAAATCGGATCTGAAGATGCGATGTTGGTGACCGACCTTCCGGGTAATTCGTCGCGATTAACGGCGGGATCGTTTGGCGTGAAGCGTGTTCTCGTGAATGGCGTGACGATTGTGGAGAATGGTGTCGCCAATGGGGCAGTGCCGGGAACCGTTTTGAAGTCCGGCAAAGACACCTACACCGTCCTCGCCCGCTAACCCCACCCCCACCCCCTACCCCCTACCCCCTACCCCCTAATTCCGCCACTTTGGAATCTCGCTGCCGCTAGGCGGCAGCGAGATTCCAAAGTGGCGGAAAAGGCATGGTTACCAGTGGCGGAGGTTGACCGGCCAGACGTCAATCACTTTTCCGCCAGCCACTGTTTCGCTTGTATCTGTTCCGCTTGACAGCACGCCGATCATCGGGATCTGATCGACGACGTGTATCACTTCGTGTAGTGCGATCGTCGGATCGACATGAGCGGGTTGGACAATCACCCGGTTCCCAATGCTTGGAAGTGGTCGGCCGTCTTTCATGGAAAACGTGATGTGCTCATCACTGCAGAACCACACGCTCGCTCCGTCGATCGTCGGATTGCCGTGGTCCATTCCGAGCGACTTGAGACCAACATCAATCACGGCCCATCCATCGCTCGCTGAAATCACTGTTCCAACGACGTACAAAGCCTGTTCAAATGGAAGATCCAAAGCCCCGTAGTGCGAATCCATCAAGGCATAGCTTCCAGCCTGAACTTCATTGACTCGCGCAAGCACAGGATCAGACGGATCGTACAAATTGAATGTTCCTGTGCCGCCCGCAGAAATAATCGTGCAGTCGTCGCCGCATTGCCCACGTACGTCATCAAAACATTGGACAAGTAATTCCATTGCGGCACGAACTTTGTTTCGTTGTTCGTCACGATCAGCAACGGCCATCAAGTGTCCTTCGTAACCCATCACTCCGCGCACATTGAGTCCAAGGGACACAGCAAAAGATGCAAGCGCGGCAGCACGCTCAGGTGCAACTCCGCATCGCGGCAATCCGACATTCACATCAATCAACACATCTTTGATTCCACATTCCGCAGCCAAAGTTGCTGTGGTTTCAGAATCAATTGCCACAGTGACGCGAGCCGCACCTTGCAAAGCCGCCATTGCGCGTAAGCGTTGAGCGTCAACAGTTTCATTGGCCAACAACAAATCTGATCCAAGGCCGGCTTGCACCATGCCGATGATTTCACGTGGAGTCGCACAGGTAAACGCGGTATGCCCGACTGCAGCGAGTTGAGCCGCGAGCGCAGTCGACTTGTGGGCTTTCACATGTGGGCGCAAGGTGAGGCCAGGTCGAACGGCGGCCATTGTTGCGACATTGGCATCAAACTTTTGGCGGTCAACGATGAGCGCCGGAGTGGGCAGGTCGACGATTCGAGTCATGACACTGTTCTAGCGGGTGTTCGAGTGCGGGCGGAGGGACTTGAACCCACACTCCTTTCGGAACAGGAACCTAAATCCTGC
>CAFBLJ010000197.1_pt1 | contig 3218 bp, 2 predicted proteins | sample 7268081 | NCBI WGS metagenome assembly CAFBLJ01 (sample SAMEA6814025, study PRJEB35770) | freshwater metagenome | biome: Freshwater; feature: Freshwater reservoir; material: water | place: Czech Republic | collected 2016-04-20 | depth 30m m
AAACAAGGTCACTCCCCATTCGAAATCGTCAACTCCGGTTGAGCCAGTCACAATCTGAATCACTCGACCAGCAAACTTACGTCCGCTCGTGCCGTGTTCGTGCATCAGTTCTTTACGTCGGTCATACGGCAAGGTGAACCAGTTCGCATCTTTCACGCGGCTCTTGCTCATGGGATAGAAACACCAAGCCAACTTGCCCTCGGGTGGAAGTTGCGGATAGAGCCGTGGGGTCAACATTGCCTCGGGCATACCAACGGCGTATTCACTGACTTCAGTCATCGACACATAACTGTCAATGATGTCAAGACCAGCGTGCTGAAGTGCCGTTTGAAACTTGCGCAACAAACGCCAATCTTTAGTGAGGGCCATAATTGCAACGTCGGCCTTGTGGCCAAGCATTGACACGCAAACAACTTGTACGCCAGCCGCTTCGGCATCTTTCACGGCGGCGATGAATTCATCGGCTTCGTATACCAAAGTTGGTTTGGCAAATAGATGGATGACAGAAAGACCAACGCTGGGGCTGATAGTTCCGTCTTCGGCTGGACCAACTACGGGGGCATGCTCACTCATGGATAAAACCCTATCTGCGAACTCACGCAGGGCTATAGCGGACAGCTGAGCCGTCTCTCACAAAGCCAAAAAGATTCATGCCGGCAACTTTTGCTGTTTGAACTGCTAATGAGGTTGGCGCGCTCACCGATACCAATGTGCCGAATCCGGCAGCCCAAGCCTTTTGCACCATTTCAAAGCTGGCACGGCTCGAGACAAATAGTCCGAGACCATGTGCAGGCAATGAGTGATCGAGAAGCAGTCGACCAACGACCTTGTCAACCGCGTTGTGCCGACCGACATCTTCTCGGACCACGAGCACGTTGCCTGAGGCATCAAAGGCGGCAGCGGCGTGTACGGCTCCCGTTTGATCAAAGAGTGTCTGCCCGGGGCGCACCAGCCCAGCGATCGACAGAACAAGGTCATTTGATATTGCAGCCAATCGTTCAGTCGGCAATGGCGACAGACGCTCAACCAACACATCAATTGATTCAGTCCCACAGACTCCACAACTAGATGTCGTCGTACCTAAGCGTGGTGTCGGGACCGGTGCACGATTGCCGGTTTCGACGGTCACCACATTGAAGTTGCTGTCAACAGCCGAACCGTCGGCGCAGTAGCGCACACCTTGAACGGGGGCGCCGGCCAATAAGCCCTCGTTAAAACAAAACCCAGCCGCTAATTCGTAATCGTGCCCAGGAGTACGCATTGTCGTTGCGACTAAATGACCATCTAGGCGAATCGACATCGGCTCTTCAACGACCAAGTCGTCGGGCACGCGACGAGATGACTCAGAATCGATCTTGACGACCAAAATCTTGTCGGTGCGTTTACGAGTCATTACCTGAAAGGCTACGGTCAAGCGTATGAGCAACGACGGCATCGAGCCCGACGATCTGTGGGCCCAGACCACCGCCGTACCCGTGACTCCCCCGCCATCTGGTAGCTCTACCCGTCAACTCATCGTTATCGGCGCAAGTGCCTTTGTCGTGATGCTGATCGTGGGCTTGATTTTGACGCTCTCGTTGGGTGGGAATGACTCCAACACTGCCGTCGCGACTACGTCAACTTCACCGTCAACATCGGTAGTTACTTCAACGATCCAACCATCAGTGTTACCAACCACATTGGTTCCGACGACTATTCAAGACACGACAACTGTCGTTGCGAGTATCAATCACCCGATCACCATTGCAGGTAGTCAAGGCATCAGTCATATAGCCGACTCGAATACGACTCTTGTCGATTCGCAATCTTGGGATCTCGCCTTTCGTCTTCCGGACGGAACATTCATTGCTCAACATGCACCCACCGACTATCAACAACCTGGTGACACCAACATCTATCGAGTCGGGGCCACAACATCTGTTGTCCAAAGTGTTGCTAACCCAGCGAACGAATTGTTACGTCTTCATGATGTGTATACCGAGTCTGGCTCAACATTTGTTTTGTATTCGTTGAGCAGTGGTTCTGGTTTAGAAGATGCCCAAGAAGAGTTAATTGCTTTCGAACTCAACACCGGCCTGACCACTTCTTTTGGAATGATCGGCGGTTGGGAAAGTGGCACGTCGCGTTTAACGTTCGGCAGCAACATCATCGTTGGGCAATTTTTTGCCGAAGCCGACACCGGCCCATTTTTCCTCCACCTTGACGGATACACGACGAATCCAAACGATTTTGGTTTAGCTGACTCGTATAGCGATTGCTCGGTTTGCCCAAGTCAATTCACGATTGACCCAAGCGGCCAACGTCTCGCTTGGATTGAAGCCGACCTCTTAGTTGTCCTTGATCGAACCAGTGCGACCCGTATCGCTGAAATTCGTTTACCTCAGGGTTTGTACTTAACGATTGATTCGATTGAAGTTTTTGGTGATTTGATTTTGATCAATGTCTACGACTCAAACACCGGAACCATGGGTAAGCCCATCCTGATGTCATTTATGGGAACGTCAATGACACTCGATACTGCAGGCACGGCGACTTTTGATGAGCCGTTTAATCAGTAGTCACGAATGACTGATCAATGCATTGGCTAATTCGGTTGCAGCGTCGGGGTGTAACAACAAATACAGCGAAGGTTCAGTGAGTTCTAACTCAATGATCACTGGGCCATATGCAGTCGGCAATAAATCAACACGGGCATAGAGCAATTTTCCAAAGCGTGATGTCAACCACTTCACAGCTCTTTCACCAATCAACAGTTGCTCGTCGGTTGGTTGGCGAATAACGATTTCTTCTTCGGCATACAAACCACTCGTCATATTTTTTGCTTGTGCCAGTAATGCGCCTTTGGCAAAAGCATGCGAGAACTTGCCGTCGATAAAAACCAAACCAGTTTCAGACTCCACATCGACATCATTGAGGTACGGCTGCAACATCACTGATCGTTGTGCCGACAACAATTCACTGATGTGTTTTTGTGCGATATCGATGTTGCTGTGGCGTTCGGTGTCGTTGCTGCCAGCGCTAATTGTGGGCTTCACAACAACGTCGCCCGTCGCAAGCAACATGCTCACATCATCCAACCAATCAGTGTCGCTCGGCTCGATAAATCTTGTTGGCACAACGGGTAAACCCATCTCGGCAACTTCAGCCACATAATGCTTGTCGGTATTCCAGGCAATGACATCAAGCGAATTACTGATGGTGCTCACTGAACTCACCGC